>LXNI01000440.1_pt1 | contig 47803 bp, 33 predicted proteins | sample 809091 | NCBI WGS metagenome assembly LXNI01 (sample SAMN04870527, study PRJNA318959) | sponge metagenome | biome: 01000161; feature: marine sponge reef; material: water | host: Sarcotragus foetidus | place: Greece: Milos, Mediterranean Sea | collected 2013-05-29 | depth 5-7 m
AGACGCCATGTTCAAGGCGGCATTGACATCCGCGTTTGCCTCGTGTCCGCATTGGACACAGTTGAAGTTTGCCTGTGTTCGTCGATTTCGCGCATCGACATGCCCACAGACATGGCATGTTTGCGACGTATAGTGTGGCTTGACTACAACGAGCTCCCCCGCCTTGTATTCGAGCATCGCACGAAGTTGTGACCAACCCGTGTCCAGAATCGCCCGGTTCAAACCCGCTTTAGCGTTGACTTGCTTGCCAGGTTGCGCCAGCGTTCCTTTCGCCGAACGCGTCATCCCCTTGGTCTTGAGATCTTCGACGACGACCGTATGCGCAGCGTCTGCGATGACCCGCGAGGTTTGATGGTGCCAGTTCCGCCGACGCTGGGCGAGCTTCGCCGTCGTTTTCGCATGCATGCGCTTAGCGCGCCGATGCCTTTGGCTGCCTTGCTGGCGCCGACTCATCATGCGCTGATACCGACGGCGACGTGCCATCAGTCGTTGCTGGTCCGGCATGACCAATAAATGACCGGTGCTGGTCGCCACCTGGCCAACGTTCATATCCACACCGATGACCTTACCAACATCCACCCGCTCGGGTAGTTCGACATCGTACGTCACCACCGCATACCACTTGCCGCGGCGTTTCAGGACGCGTGCCTGTTTGGGCTGCCCATCGGGGTACGGATTCCCGCCTTTGCGGCGGAGTTTGCACCAGCCGATTCTCGGAATAGACAACTGGTGATCGACGATCTTGACCTGGTCGGGAATCGTGAAGCCGTCGCGCTCGTCGAAGCGGCTGCGAAAGGTTGGTTTACCCACCGTGCCCGACTGATCGTCGAAAAATCGCTTTCAGGTCTCGGCCTGGTATTTCAGCGCGTACCGGACTGGTGCGAACGGCAACTCGCGGAGCCACGCAAGACGATTGCGAAGCTGCGTGAATTCTTTCCCAAGCGTGTAAAACGAGGTCGAACTCGCTTGTGGCTTGATGCCGTACGTGGCTTCAAAACATCGATCGAACTGATACGTCGCCAACCGTTCGGTCAGGAAGTGATTCCACACGAACCGACACGCCCCGGCCAGGCGGTCGAGCTGCTTGGCTCTGGTGCGCGTCACCGGCAATAGCCGGTAGGTGATGTTGCGATGCCCACGCGTCATGCGCGGCTCGCATCTCGCATCTGGTTCAATCACACTTGATTCCGCATCTTGTCTACTGTATGAAATTATAGGTATAAGCTGTTTAGTCAGGGATATAAGTCCCATGGTATTCACCCCCTCGGCCAGTTTGCCGTTACGAAGCAGACAACGACTCGTGCCGCCAGGCTGCGCGGAACGACTGATCCATACTTTGTTGCGCGTAGAGCTCGAAATAGCGACCTCGCGATTGCAGCAGTACTTCGTGCGAGCCGATCTCAACGATGTGACCATCGTCGATGAATACGATCCGGTCGGCGTTTCGTATTGTCGTCAGCCGATGGGCGATGATAAAACTAACTCGACCCGTCAACATGCGTTCAATCCCATGTTGAATTCGTTGCTCTGTTTCGGTGTCGACCGAACTGGTGGCCTCGTCCAGGACGAGAATCTGGGGAGAAGCAAGGATTGCACGTGCGAACGACAACAGCTGTTTCTCACCGGCAGAGAGCCGATTGCCACCTTCGCCTACCTCGGTGTCATAGCCGTGCTCAAGCCCGGATATGAAATCGTGGGCTTCAGATAACTTCGCCGCATCCTCAACCTCGGCGTCAGTTGCGTCGAGTTTGCCGTAGCGAATGTTGTCTCTGACCGTACCGCTAAAGACATGCGCCTGTTGTAACACGATGCCGAGATTGGAATGTAACCAGTACTGACTTCGATTCCGATAGTCGACACCGTCGAAGTAAATACCGCCGCGTGTTGGCTCGTAAAAGCGACAGATGACGTTGACGAGTGTCGTTTTGCCGCCGCCTGTTGGACCGACAAAAGCGATCGTCTGACCTCGTTCAACGGTGAGATTGATGTCGCTGAGCACTTGTCGATTGGTGTCGTAGCCAAAACCTACATTCACTAATTCGATCTTTTGTATCTCGGCTGCGCCGCCATCGAACGCGACCACGCCGGTTTGCGCCGACTCAAGGTGGAGTTTCATGGCGTCCTGAACCGAAGTCGAATCCTTGATCTCAGGTTCAGCTTGAATGATGCTGAGGACTCTCTCCGCACTTGCTTGCGCCATCTGGAGTTCGGCGAACCACATACCAACGAGTTCAAACGGCTCGAAGAAGTGCGTCACTAACATCATGAAAGTGATAAGCGTCGTCACGGCAATACTGCCGGCCAGCATCTCTGAGCCACCATAGGCGAGCGCCAGCCCGTACGAAACGCTACTAGCGGTAACGATGATGGGTACGTAGATTGCGGAAAGGGTCAAGTTACGTACCGATGCTCGATACATGCTTCGCGTCTGTGATGAAAACTTGCGTGCGTTAGTGCGCTCCTGCACGAACACCTTGCTCGTTTCCATACCCATGATGCCTTCATTGAACGAACCGGTGATACGTGAGTTCGCTGCTCGAACTTCACGAGCTGAGCCAAGGATCGAACGTTGAAACTTCGCAGAAACCCAGAAAATGAAAGGCATGACCAACAACATGACTAGGGTGATCTTCCAGCTCAGCCAAGCCAAGGCAAAGCTTGTCGCGAGGATCATCGTTGCGCCCCAAATGATGTCGAGCAACGCCCAGCAGACGATGTTCGTCAAGCGTTCGCAATCTGACGTTAGGCGAGCGACTAGCCAGCCAACTGGCCGTTTATCGAAGTACGCAAACGACTGTTGCTGCAAGTTCCTAAACGCGTCGATCCGTAAGTCGTAACTCGCATAGACGCGCAGCTTGTTGGTAAAGTACAGAAAGAACCCAACAGCGCCCGCGATGACCAGGGCCATAGTGACGTAGAGTATTGCCCACATCATGATGGGTGCATCCGCACCGTACTCGACGATGTCGTCTAACAACCATTTCGTAATTAACGCGTACACGGGTTCTAACACTCCGGTGATGATGGCTGCGATAATCAAGAACACGAGCTCTCGTTTGTACGGCAAGATGTAGCGGAAGAGCTGTCGCCACAGCGCCCAGTCAATATTTGGCGCGGCGGTTGGATCGAAATGTTCGTCTTCTAGCAGTAGATCAGACATGGCCTAACGACTCCAGTTTGATCGACTGATCCATCAGATCCTGCAATTCGCAGAGTTCGTGGTATGGACCGGGTCTCTTCGATAGTTCTTCGTGCGAACCGACTTGGACAAGATCCCCGTGTGCGAAGACGAGGATCCTGTCAACGCTACGTAGTGTCGACAAACGATGGGCGACGATGAAGGTTGTGTGTTTGCCGCGTCTGGCTTCCAAGCTTTCCAGGATGTGGTTTTCAGTGTTCGTGTCCACCGCGGACAAGGCATCGTCAAGGATCAGGATTGGTGGCTCTTTCAAGAGCGCACGCGCAAGTGCAAGTCGCTGACGTTGACCTCCCGATAGAGTTACGCCACGTTCACCGACCATCGATTCATAGCCTTCGCTGAACTCCTCGATTGAGCGATGTAGCGCAGCTTCTTTCGCCGCGTTGGTCAGTTCTGAGTCGCTTGCGTCTTCCTTACCGACTAAAAGGTTCTCGCGTACCGACCGCGAGTAAAGAAACGGCTCTTGAAGCACGATCCCAATATTGTTTCGTAACCATTTACGGTTGATCGTCGTGATATCAAGCCCATCGACGAGAATCCGACCACTCGCCAACTCGTGGACTCGAAGAAGTGCGCGAAGCATTGTGGATTTACCCGAGCCTGGCGCACCGACAACCCCTATGGTCTCTCCGGCAGCAACGCGAACTGATACGTTCTCAATTGCAGCCGTTTCTGTGCCGAATCGAATGGAAACGTGCTCGAACTCAATCTCGCCACGCAAGCGAGAAATGGCAGGATCTGGTTGCTCTGTTTCTTCGGTGGTGCTGAGGATGTAGTTGATTCGCCGTAACGCGACGACCGCTTTACCGCCATCCGCAAGCAGGCGTCCAATATGCCTGATGCGCCAAACGACGTAAGTGACGTACATTAGAAACAGGAAGAGCTCGCCAATGTTTATCTTCCCTTGGAGATAGAAGTAAGCCCCAACAAATAGCACCACGCCTACCTGCATCATCGCGAAGACATCCGTGCCACCCCAGTAGAGTGCCATCACCTTGTTCAGTCGAACATAGTTGTCTCGAAACGCGCGATTACGTTTCTCAAACCGGTTCTCCTCATATTCGTGACGGGCAAAGGCGCGCACCACGCGAATCCCGGTTAGATTCTCCTGAATGACCGCTGTCAGTGCACCTTCCGATTCGTCAACAACCTTGAAGAGTTTTGTAATGCTTCTAAAGAAGAAGAACGAACTACAAAACAGTACCGGAATCAGAATGAAAGCAAACCATGCCAATTCGGTGTTGTGCCAGAATAACACCGGGATCATTCCGGCTAAGAAAAGCAACATCCGACCCGCTTCGTCCACGTCGCTATGCATGAATATGCGGACAGTTTCGATGTCGGATGAGCATCGTTGCACAAGGTCGCCGGTCTCCGATTCATCGAAGAACTTCATCGGCACGTGATGCAGTCGGTCGTAAAGTGTTTCTCGTAATCGCTTCGAAATGCCTTCTGATGCGACTGCCGACAGTCGATCACGGCCGAATTGGCATGTCATTGAGACCATCGTTAGCAGTATGCCGGCGATCGCCGACACGATTAGGTAAGGCAATAGCGCCTGCGGAATCGTTAGCCAGTTCGAGACGCTCAGCAGAATGTCATTGGCGAATGCAAAGTCACGCTCAACGATTACGTTAAGTGCGTGTTTCCCGATCAGCGGCACCAGGAGCATCAACATTGCGCCTGACGTGGAAAGCAGAACTGCCGCAGAGTATCTCAGACGATGTCCACGTGTCAGTCGGGTGATTGTGTGTCGTGCTAGCTGGACAGGCGCAGCAACTTCAGCATTCATATCGATGAGTGAACGCTCTAGCTATGCCACACGACGGTACCGTATGCGTGTCGCCAGACCGCTCAAAGTAATCAGGTTTGAGAGTCGGGTGGGGAGGTCAATTGCTGACCTCCTCCGTATTGGGCGGCAATCTTAGAAAGATTCAGTCTACGTGTTAATGACTTGCACTCGTTCGTCGCACTTCTTTCGACCAATGCCGCAGGGATCTAACGCGAGACCCTCATTCGAGATTCACGATCATCTTTCCTGTATTCACGCCCGTGAATAGACCGATGAACGCCTCGGGGGTTTTCTCGATACCCTCGAAGATCGTTTCACGATACTTCAGTTGGCCACTAGATATCCACGCCGTCACATCTCGGACAAAGTCGTCACGCAGGTGGTTGTAGTTCGAGACGATAAAACCTTTGAGCGTCAGTTGCGATCCAATTGCAATCGCCAGATTGCGTGGTCCAGGCACAGGCTCGGTTGCGTTGTATTGAGCGATGGCGCCACAGAGCGGAAGTCGACCGTTCGGACGCATGCAGTTCAATGCGGCTTCGAGATGATCGCCACCGACGTTATCGAAGTAGACGTCCAATCCTTGCGGCGCACAACTCATCAGTTGCTGTGTCAGACTGCCCTCGCGATAGTCAATGCCATGATCAAAACCTAAGTCTTCGACTAAATGACGTACCTTTTCGGGACCACCAGCGCTGCCAATTGCAGTGCAGTTCTTGATCTTGGCAATTTGACCCACTGCGCTACCGACAGCGCCTGCTGCGCCGGACACGAATACGGTCTCACCTTCTTTCAGTTGACCAACTTCGAGCAAACCCGCGTACGCTGTCATACCAGGCATACCAAGGACGCCTAGGTAAGCAGAAGCCGGTGCATTGAGTTCGCCGAGTTTACGGACGCCACGCGTGGAATTAACCCATCCTTCACGCCAACCCCACATTGACTCGACGTAGTCGCCGACTTCGAAGTTTGAATCGTTGGATGCCACGACGCGACCGATCGCTCCACCCGATAATGTCTCCGAGAGGTCGAAGCCTGCAACGTACGACTCGCGGTCAACCATGCGCCCGCGCATGTATGGATCGACTGTAATGCTGACGTTTTTAACGGCAATTTCGCCTTCACTCGGTTCAGGTAGGTCAATTTCTACAACTGTGAAGTCGTCGGGCTTTGGCATGCCAACCGGACGGCGGACGAGGCGTACTTCTCTAGATTTCATGATGGGTTTCCTTGCATACTTGGCGCGATGATGTTTGGCGGTGGATGTCGCTTAGTCCACTTTGTATTGTTGGTCAACAACTTCGAACCGCATGCTCGACGCTTGTGCTAACAAGGCGAGCGTATTAGCGCGCGGGAATGGTACATGGCTCGCATCCGCAGGAACCTGACCCCAGCTCGCATCCGCTGAAATCCAGCGTCCTTCGACAGCGACTTCATTCCACGAATGCGGCCTAAATGACTGCGAAGGCGGATGGTAGGCAAGACCCGTCTTGACTCGCGAATGCCAACCAACTTGCTTCGCGATTGCATCCAATGCGTCTGCGTATTCCGTGCAGTCACCCGATCTCCGTTCAAGCGTTTCTTCAACGGTTGTTGGAATGGAGATGTCTTCATACGCAATTCGTTCATGGAGAACGTCGACCAAGCGCCGCAAGGACTCGTAAGTCACCTCGCGATCTAGCGCTGCTGCACTAATGACGCGAGTAACCGCTGATTCTGAGGACGCACGCTGAAGTGAGGTTGTTTGTTGCCGAAACGTTACATTGGCTACAGGCGGGTTTTGACGATCTATCTTGATGTAATCAAGATGGTCAGCGAATGACGACGGAGAGTCATTGGTCGCTTCGCTAGTGTGAAGACGTAGCGTCAACCCAATCAGTCGTTGATGATCCTTGATGGTTTGGTCAACCGGGACACTGATTCCTCCATCATCGATCGGGTATTCATTTTGCTGCCATCGTTGAGCCGTAGCCTGATCTGTGATCGAAAGGCTGATGCCACCGGGCATGTTGGTTTTCAGTGGAATACCACTTGAAGCTACCAAGTGGGTTGTTGAGCCATCCATGCTGGTGAAGCTGTATACGCCGTCGTCGTGGGAAGAACGGTCAATCTGCCATGGGGTCGAAATCAGCCGGCTTTCTGCAAAGTTGATCGTTCTTGTTCTTACGTGGTCTTGGTCAGCCGTTAGTCGCGGATGGAACGCGAGCGTCGCGAGATAACTCAACGACGGCGCGCTCGCTGGAGTAGGTGGGTTGACTAGGAAGTCGCGAAGGGACGTTTTGCTTTCACCTTCATCGTGAACGGTCGTCTCTTGTTCGGCTTGCAAGAGCTCATACGGAAACTCGTTAGTGAACACGAACCGTTCGTTAACGTCGGTTGTTCGAGTGCGCGTCAAGCTGAATCGGAGTGAACGACTAAGTACGTATTCGCCGGATGGGAGTTGCGTCCGAACTTCGTGTAAGGTACCGATATTCGCATTTTGAAAGCGCAATTCATGCCAATGCTCCCCCACCATGTCGTCGTGTACCACTTGGATGAGTGAATCCAACGTGCGAGCTGGACTACAAGGGTTGCCAATGAATAGCAGCGTCGCGCAAAGCAATGTTGTAGCGCTAACCATGTCGTGAAGTATCAGCATCGGATAGTGAATGGATTGTCAAAGTTAGCCTAGGCAGTGCCGGTTACTCGCTAATTCACTCCTAAAATTCGCCGCGCCATGCCCTCTACCTTTTCAGACTTCATTCGGAATCGCATCCGTGACGACCTTGAGAATGACGTCGTCGACGGATCAATCGTCACACGATTTCCGCCGGAACCCAATGGCTACCTCCACATCGGTCACGCTAAGTCGATCTGTTTGAATTTCGGTGTCGCGGCCGAATTCGGTGGTAGAACATACCTTCGATTCGACGATACCAACCCACTAAAAGAGAGCGAGGAATTCGTCGAGTCGATCCAAGAAGACGTGCGTTGGCTGGGGTTTGACTGGGAAGATCGACTGACCTTCGCATCTGACTACTTTGACCAGCTCTACGGATTTGCGGAGCAACTGATCGAACAAGGCCGAGCGTATGTCTGTGATCTATCGGCAGATGAGATTCGCGCGACGCGCGGAACATTGACCGAGACTGGTTCGGATAGTCCGCATCGCGAGCGATCGGTTGCGGAGAACCTTGGCCTATTTAGGCGCATGCGTGCGGGTGAATTTGAAGATGGTGCCCGCGTGTTGCGGGCGAAGATCGATATGGCTTCGCCGAATCTCAACATGCGCGACCCAGTTCTCTACCGTATCTTGCATGTCGAACACCATCGAACTGGCGCGAATTGGTGTATCTACCCGATGTACGATTACACGCATTGCATATGCGATGCGTTAGAAGGGATAACGCATTCACTGTGTACGCTTGAATTCGAGGACCATCGACCGTTGTACGACTGGGTTCTCGACAACATTTCGATCAATTTTCATCCACCGCAGATCGAGTTCTCGCGACTTGGGTTGGAATTCAATGTCATGTCCAAACGCATTCTGACGACATTGATTAACGATGGCCATGTCGACGGCTGGGATGACCCGCGCTTACCCACAATCTCAGGTCTTCGCCGTCGCGGTGTCCCGCCTGAAGCGATCCGCGACTTCTGTTCACGTGTAGGTGTCACCAAGCAGGCGAATCTCGTCGAAACCGACTTACTGGATTTTTGTGTTCGCAGCGCTTTGGAAGATACGTCGCCTCGCGCAATGGCTGTTATTGATCCACTGCCTGTCACGGTGATCAATTTCGACGGTGACGATGTCGTACTTGACGCCCCAAATCATCCAAAAAATGCGGATATGGGTACGCGGCAGCTCTCGTTCGGGAGAAATCTATTCATTGAGAGAGATGATTTTCGTGAGTCCGCGTCGAAGAAGCAGCGCAAATTGACACTCAATGGATTGGCTCGACTGCGTTACGGTTTTATCGTGGAGTGCGTGGAAGTCCTTAAGGACGAACAGGGCACGCCGATCGAATTGAAAGTTAAGTATGTCCCTGAATCAAGAAGTGGCCAGGACACGAGCGGACTTAAGCCTCGCTCAACGCTTCATTGGTTGTCAGCGGCGAACGCAGTACCGGCAAGGTTTCGACTCTTTGAGAACCTGTTCAATGTTCGCGAACCCGGCAGCGGTGAGCTTGGCGATGAGCTAAATCAAGGATCCAAACTCGAACGAGAAGGCTTGGTTGAACGGCATGTTGTAGATGTCGGGTGGGAACGCTATCAGTTCGAGCGTAATGGCTACTTCGCGAAAGATTCGGATACGACGCCAACGTCTCCTGTGTTTAACCGCATCGTCTCGTTATCGAGCGGCGTTAGATAGCCCTCTCGAAAAACTGACAATCTCAGGACTTGCGTACTGACCCCCACCATTAGCGATGTCGCGCTAGCTGCAGAACGCATAGCTGGTTCGATAAATCGAACACCAGTGTTGACCTCTTCCAGTCTGAATGAGCTATTCGGCCGCGAGGTCTATTTCAAGTGTGAGAACTTTCAGAAAGTTGGTGCGTTTAAAGCGCGTGGCGCACTTAACGCGCTGCTCAATCTCCCAGCTACCACAGGTGATGTTGTCACGCATTCTTCAGGGAATCATGGCGCGGCACTGGCGTGGGCAGCAAGGAAGCTAGGCAAAAGAGCGTTTGTGATTTGTCCCACCAACGCGTCTCGCTTTAAACGCGATGCAATCGAACGCTACGGCGGTGTTTTGGTGGACTGCGGACCAGCGATTGCTCAACGTGAAACTGCGCTGCAGAGTTTCTTACAGGAGCGCGATGCGACGTTTGTTCCGCCGTACGACAGCGCTGACATCATTGCAGGTCAAGGCACTGCGACGTTAGAGCTGCTCGAAGAAGTACCGCAGGTGAGGGAAGTTTGGGTACCGATCGGTGGTGGGGGATTAGCAAGTGGTGCCGTGATCGCTGCCGACGATCGGTGTTCGATCGTGGGTTGCGAACCGGAGCTCGCGCGAGATGCGCACGACTCACTGATCGAGGGACGTCGATTACCCGCGTTACCACCTAATACGATCGCCGACGGTTTACGCTCTTCATTAGGTCAACTTAATTTCGATATCCTGAGAAGATCAGGCGTACAGGTGCACCTCGTGAGCGAAGACGAAATCCGTGCTGCGACCACTTTGATCTGGCAAATACTGAAAGTAGTGATTGAACCCTCGTCAGCCGTTCCAGTAGCCGCCGCACTCAATGCGGAACATGAAACGAGGGATCCCATTGCCATCATTCTCAGTGGCGGTAATATCCAAGCGAACTTGGCGATGTAGGCGAACGTGTCTGTAGCTCTTCACCGAGCAAGCCAGAAGCAATCAGAATCGCTCATACAATGAGGATGTCTCGACCGGCGTATCTCGGTCGAACAGTTAATAGATTTCAGATGGGGCACGCGTGAGAACAACGTTCCTAGGTCACCCGGTCGGGTTGATTGTTCTTTTTATTACCGAATCTTGCGAACGCTTTAGCTACTATGGCATGCGCGCGATTCTGGTGCTTTACCTAATCGATCACTTCCTGTTCAAGGAATCGACCGCGTTTGAGATCGTGGCATCGTACGGCGCGATGGTGTATTTCATGCCGGTGATCGGCGGTTTTATTGCGGATAGATGGCTAGGCTTCCGAAAAGCGGTGATTTTCGGCGCTGTGTTGCTGTGCGTTGGTCACGTGTTGATGGCGTTCGAAGGTACAGGTGGCACTGTCGTCGACGGTGAAATCGTCCGCGATCAGTTTGCGCTCGGCTCGACGTTTCTTGCGATGTCGTTCATCATCGTCGGAGTCGGCTTTTTGAAAGCATGCATATCCAACATGGTCGGCTTGTTGTACGTTGACAACGATTCGAAGCGCGACCAAGGATTTACGATCTTCTATTTCGGTATCAATTTCGGTGCGATGCTCGCGATCCTCGCCTGTGGTTATGTAGGTCAGGAGTTTGGTTGGGGATACGGTTTTGGACTCGCTGGCATTCTGATGTTGATAGGTCTGACGGTTTTTCTTGCGGGTCGCGAGACGCTCCAAGGCGTTGGCGAACCGCGTGATCCGATTAACCTAAAGTCGTCCGTTGTAGGCATTCGCAAGGAGTGGTTGATTTACGCGGGAGGCGTTGCCGCCACGCTGTTTACGGCATATTTGTTGCAGTCGCGCGATCTTACGAAGGTACTCCTGTATACGGTGGGTCTAGTCGCCTTAGTGGGAGTCTTGATCTACGCTCAGCGCACATGTACCAAAGAGCAATTACGACGTATGTGGGTGATGCTCTATCTGATTGTCGTTTCGGTGGTTTTTTGGGGGCTATTCGAGCAAGCGGCACATAGTCTCAAGGGGTTTGCATCTCGTAACCTGGATACGGAGTTCCTCTGGTTCTCCTTTAGTGCGGGTCAGATTGAGTCTCTCAATCCTGCGTTTATTTTGATGTTCTCACCAATATTTGTGTGGCTTTGGTACATCTTGGGTCGAAATCGAATCGAGCCATCACGACCGATGAAATTCGGTATCGGCATCATCCTGTGCGGGATCGGCTATGCGATGTTCCTGTTTGGCTGCATGTCGGCGAACGCGGAATTCCAAGTCGCGATGATTTGGGTCGTCTTGGGATTTCTATTCATTACCTTAGGGGAGCTCTGCCTATCACCGGTCGGGCTTTCAATGATTACACGCTATTCACCCATTGAAATGGTCGGCGTGATGATGGGTATCTGGTTCCTTGCCAGTAGTGTTGCTAGCCTTTTCGGCGGTCAGCTCGCGCAGGTCGCAGCGATTGACGAAGAACTCGGTACGACCATTCCTGCAATTGAGTCGTTGGCGGTTTATGAGAACGCATTTGGGATATTCACGGGATTAGGTATTGGGGTTGGCGTGCTGGTCGCGCTCTCCGCGATATGGCTGAAGCGTTTCCTCGGTGATGATGACGACGAGCCTGAAACCCCAGAGCCTCTAGCAGCTGCGGCGGTTCAATAATCGATAGTGATTAGAGATCCCGATTCGAGTTCATCTTGTACAAGGATTACTAATCTAGCGCATGGCTAATACGCTATTGAAGCTGACCATCGGTTTCTTGGTTGGCTTGGTTGCTGGTGCGGGTCTGATGTTGATTGCGTTTCCTTATTTGTTTCCGCCACCGGTCGTAAACGAATCGCTCGATCAAGTTGGCGGTGTCACTGCGGAAGCACCTCTTTATTCTGGTGTGTTCCGTGAAGATGCACCAGGCCAGGATTTCGCGCACTGGGCGAAAGGTAGCGTCCGCGTACACCAAGCCTCCGATATCGCTATCTGGATTTCGCTTGAGTCAGATTTCGAAGCATCTCCCGGTCCTAACTACTGGGTATATCTAAATTCGCAATCTGGGATCGACGACGAAGCGGATTTCTTGGCAGACGAGAAGCGCCTTCGCTTGACCAAGTTGAAGAGTTTTCGCGGTTCACAGCTCTATCCGGCGTCACTGACCCAACTCAGCGGCAAGCAAGCATTGACCGTCTGGTGTGAGACCTTCGATCAGTACATTGGTTCTGCGGATTTTGAAGGACCGTCGTCGCTGAGTGCACAGGATCATTAACACCATACTGATTGGCATGTAGCGTCTAAGATGTCTCAGGTGAAAGGAACTTTCTTAGTCAATTCACTCGATTGGTGAGCGATATCCTAGCTTGGGTCGCGCCACGAATGGAAACGTTTGGCAGATTAACCTGGCTGGCGTTTTGGATTGCCGTCGTGGTTGCGATAGTGACGGTACCTTTTGGTTACGCGATCACGGACCTTCACTCCGACGTATTGATGGGTGCAGGCTGTGGCGTCGCTATAGGCGTAGGTGTCGGTGTTCGCGGCGGTTCTCGTAGCGGCCTGGGGACGGGTATTCTCATTGGCTCGATCGTCGGTGTTGTAACTGCGCTACTTGCCGGACTAATCGCTGGCAATCCGTTCGGTCGCCTTGTTCCCCCGGTACTTGCGTTAGCAGTCGGATTAATCGACGGGTTACGTGGATCAGATATACGTTCTTATCGTGAGATGGCGAGAGAATCTTTCGTTGTTGCTGTTCTGCTCGCGTTAGGCCTCGTTCCTGCGTGGATTGTGCAAGGTGCGTTTTCAGACCACTTCGGCGCTACAGGATTTACGTTGATTTTCGCGGTCCTCTTGATGTCTACTGGTACAGCTTTAGCTGCAGGTCTACTTAGTCACCGCCGGCCGGGTTGGCAAGAATCTCGTCCACCTGTATTAATTGTGCTTGGCACCGTACTAATCGTTCTCTTGATCATAGCTGGGATGTATAGCGGTGGATTCTCTGACGCGTCAGGCGTATCGGGTGTCGCACTCGCATTCCTAACTAGCCGGATAATCCTTGAGGTTTTGCTCGTAACCATAGTTTCATTTCTGATCGGACGTTGGTCCATGACTTGGCTTGAACCGAGGCTTCGAGTCTATAGCTACCTTGCCGATTACCTCACCGTCATGTGGATGCCGATTGGAGCATTCGCGGTGGGTTATCTAACCATTATTTTGCTATTCTCAGGTTTTTATGGCATGCTGGATCACTTTCAAGTGGGTGCATTCGACAATGCTGGAACCGGGATCGCAGACTGGTTGCTATTCTCGTTTTATACGGCGCATGGCCAAGAATTCGGCACCGCTGTTCCCGTTTCAGTCGCGGCGCGAGTTCTTGTCGGACTCCACTTGATCCTGTCAGCAGCATGGGCTGTAGTGCTATTTGCTGCTGTGATGTCTTCGATAGGTCCGAGGTTGGATCAGATCGCACGACGACATGAGGAGGATAGTGACGATTAATAAGGTGCTAGTCAGCTCACGTAAACCTTGACTAGCGGTACCGTAAACTAACGCGGCTAATCCCCGATCGCGTCAATACGTATAGGCGGGTTTAACTCTCGAAGTTTCAGGCACTAGGAACCGCACCATGCCACAACAAGAATTTGAAGATATCCTCGTTGATGTTGCTGACGACGTATGCAAGATCACGCTCAATCGTCCACATCGGTTAAACGCATGGACCGGCAGGATGTCGGCCGAGCTGTACGATGCAATCGATGATGCGAATTCGAACCCCAATGTCGGTGCGATTGTCTTGACTGGAGCAGGTCGAGGTTTCTGTGCTGGCGCAGATATCAAAGATAGCTTCAAAGCGCGTCTCGATGACTCGTCGGAGCGAGTTGGTATGCGTGGCGATTGGATCGAGTTAGTTCGTTCGTCTAAACCATTGATCGCGGCGGTAAATGGCGCTTGCGTCGGCGTGGGAGCGACCATGATCTTGCCGATGGACGTCATCGTCGCTTCTGACCAGGCGCGATTCGGTATGGCATTTGTCAAAATGGGAGTTACGCCAGAACTCGCGAGTTCACACTTTCTTGTTGCACGCGTTGGATTCGGTCGCGCGAGTGAGATGTGTCTGACGGGCAGGTTGTATTCGGGCGCGGAAGCACTCAACTTGGGTTTAGCGGATCGATTGGTACCTCATGACGAGTTAATCACGGAGGCAATCAAACTGGCGCAGGAGATTGCCAGTAATCCCTCGCCGCACTTGAGATGGGTTAAGGAATTGCTGACTACGAACGGATTCGAAACAGACATCAAGGCAGTTCAGAAACTTGAAGGTGAGGTGCTGGCGAAGGCGTATCAGTCGCAAGAGCACCGCGAAGCAGTAGATGCGTTCGTAGAAAAACGTACACCGGATTTCAAATCGCTTCGTTAGTGTCATCCGGGTATGTGCTCGTTGGCACGCAAATACGACCAAGCTGCTTGTTACGCTGATGGTATTGCGCGTACCTAGAAGCGATGTTTGATTTCCTACAATATGGTCGCATCGTTTTAGGCGTCATTGAACGGGAAGATTCCAGTACAAGCCGTTGAATTCGTTGCAGTTTTGGAAAGCAATCTAGATTCGATTAACAAACGCGCATAGGTCAGGGAAGAAGTGATATTTGTCCCCGTCGATGTTCTCGTCCAAGGTGGTCAGCTCTTTACTCGGCTTAGTCAAGAGACGGCTTCGACAGGCGTTGTCGTGATAAAGGACGTGCTCCCGTTAGCAGTATTACCTGCGCTATTCCTCTATATCGGTTCAGTGAATTCAGGCTGGGAAATTGGCGCCGAGGATGGTATCCAAATGAGTGCGAACACACTAGTGGTCGTATCCGTTTGCTACTTTCTGGCGTTGTTGTTAGGCATGATTGGATTGGCGATCTTGCTTCGCTGGATGGCGCCTACTTACGATGCCAGCATGGATTTAAATCGTCATTTGACTTTGGTTGCAACGGTCGCGACACCGATGGTGGTTGGCAGTATTGCGCACCTCTATCCTCACGTTTTCGTCAATATGCTCGCGATCATCCCAGCGCTCATTTGGAGTATGTTCTTGCTCTATCGGGGTGTACCAATATTGCTGCGAACCACGGCGCAGCAAGGCATGTTGATGGCATCGTCCCTAATCGGGATCGTGCTTGTCGCAGCCGTCACGTTACTAGGCGTCACGGTCGTCTTATGGACACACGGTTTCGGGCCAGCGCTGGGACTGTAACTAATTAGTACGTGATGACTAACTCCAACGTGTACAACGATCGAGTCGTGACGGTGCTTGTTGTGCTGTCGCTGATTTGGGCGATCGCCGGTATGGGTGTTGGTGTGTTCATTGCGGCTGAACTGGTCTGGCCGACGATCGATTTGGGGCAGGAGTGGTTGAGCTACGGGCGCTTACGTACTCTGCATACCAATGGTGTGATATTCGGGTTTGGTGTGTCTGCGTTGATGGCAACGGCGTTTTACAGCGTCCAACGGACATCGCATGTCACACTCTTCGCGCCAAGGTTGGCTTGGTTTTGTTGTATCGCGTGGAATTTAGTGGTACTAGCTGGTGGTATCTCCTTACTTGCGGGTTGGACTTCTGGGAAGGAATACGCGGAGCTTGAGTGGCCGTTCGATATCGTTATCACGGTGGTTTGGCTTGCTTTCGCAGCTGTGTTTTTTGGCACGATTGCGAATCGCAAAGTTAAGGCGATTTACGTTTCAAATTGGTTCTATGGCGCGCTGATCATCGTGATCGCGATGCTGCATGTCGTGAACAGCCTGGCGATTCCAATATCGATAGGCAAGTCCTATTCACTATTCGCCGGAGCGCAAGACGCGATCGTGCAATGGTGGTATGGGCACAACGCTGTTGGTTTTCTGCTTACCGGCGGATTCCTCGGGATGCTGTATTACTTCCTGCCGAAACATGCGGATCGACCCATCTGGAGTTACCGGTTGTCGATCGTTGCGTTCTGGGCGTTCACCTACAGCTACATCTGGGCTGGACCGCACCATCTGCACTACAACGCGATCCCTGAGTGGGTTCAGTCGTTAGGTATGGTGATGAGCATCATCTTGCTCGCCCCTTCTTGGGCCACGATGGTCAATGGCGTCATGACGGTTGCAGGCGCTTGGGAGAAGCTAAAGACAGACCCGGCACTGAAGTTCATCGTTTTGGCTTTGGCGTTCTATGGCTTGGCGACGTTCGAAGGACCAATGTTGTCGATCAAGAGTGTGAACGTGGTGAGTCACTTCACGGATTGGACCATCGGACATGTGCACTCGGGCGCATTAGGCTGGAATGCGATGATCACGTTCGGCACGTTTTACTTCCTGGTGCCGAGATTGGTAGGCGCAGAGTTGTACAGTGTTCGACTCGCGAACATCCATTTCTGGTTGGCATTAGCCGGAACGATGCTCTACGTCCTGTCCATGTGGGGAGCAGGTGTGTCGCAAGGCTTGCTCTGGCTGTCATTGGACGAGTTGGGCGAATTGAGCTACGGTTTTCGTGACATCATGGCAAGCATGGCACCGTATTACGCACTTCGATTCGTTGCTGGTGCGATATTCCTCCTTGGCGCCATATTGATGTTCTACAACTTCGTCAAGACGATGGAGAACCGAACTACGGTCACGCGACGGATTCCGGAAATTACAACGGCAGGTGACGTCGCAAAGGCAGTCGCATGAGTGTTTTAGGGATTCATCGAAAGCTCGAAGAAAACGCAGGTCTTCTGATCTTCGGCATACTCATCGTCTCTGCGATTGGTGGTTTGGTGCAGGTGTTACCGAGCATATTTCAGGATGATTTAGTTACGCCGACTGCCGAAACCAAGCCGTACGGTGCGTTGGAGCTCGTTGGACGAGACATCTACATCCGAGAAGGATGTAGCACTTGCCACTCACAACAGGTCCGGCCATTGCTTGCCGAAGTCAAACGTTATGGTCCGTTTTCGCGTGCAGGTGAATCGGCATTCGATCGCCCATTCCTGTGGGGTTCAAAGCGCACAGGACCGGATCTTCACCGTGTCAGCGCGAAGTACAGCGATGCTTGGCAGCGAGTGCACCTAATCGATCCCCGCAGCGTAGTTCCGAATTCAATCATGCCAGGTTACCCGTGGCTTGCGAAGAAATCGGCAGATCCGAAAGGCACGATCGAGACCCGAATGCGACGACTGCGATTACTTGGACACCCCTACACAGATGACGAGATCTCGAGCGCGCCCGACCTTGTCGAGGGCAAGACTGAATTGGACGCCATTGTGGCGTACCTTGCAGTTCTGGGTCAAGCGGCTGGGTCCGGAGGAGGAGTAGCACATTGACTTACTTCCTGTTCGCCGGTGACATGCTCGTGATGTTGTTCATGGTCCTTGTTGCGACGTGGGTGTTTGTTTGGTCGTCGGACCGAGATGTCAAAGAAACTGCAGAAATTCCGTTGAACGACGAAGAACCCGACGAGACACTCGATGCCACTTGATTTTTGGGCAGGTTGGGTCGCGGTCCTGACCATCCTGTCGCTTGTGGGGTTGGCATGGGTGATTTACGGTGTTTATTTCGGTGGTAAGAAGACTGGCGGTAACGTTGAGTCTTCGACGATTTGGGATGAAAACTTGCGTGAAGGAGCACACCCACCGCCGATGTGGTGGTTTTGGACGATGCTCGCCTCGTTGGTTTTCACTTTGGTTTATCTCATTCTGTATCCCGGGTTTGGGAGTTTTTCTGGCGCATTTAGCTGGTCCCAGGGTGGGGAGCTAGAGGAACGCTTAGTAGCGCATGAAATAACGTTTGGGACGAGACGCAATGAGATAGCAGAGATGGATCTCACCGCAATCGGTGATGACGAGCTGCTCATGCGCGCTGCGAAACGTGTATTCGACCGACACTGTGCTGCATGCCATGGTCTCGACGCAGAAGGTCAGGCGGGCATGTTCCCAAATCTTCGAGACGAATTGTGGCAGTGGGGAAACACCCCCGAAGACATCGAAAAATCAATTCGAGACGGACGACACGGCATCATGGTCGGTTGGCGTCCGGCATTGAACCTAACAGAGGCTTCGTATTTGGCGCAATATACCGTTGTATTAGCGGACTCACGACCAAGTGCACATCCGGGTAAGGCTAAGTTCGAACAGCTCTGCATCGCGTGTCACGGTGCTGACGGCACCGGGATAGCTGCGTTAGGTGCCCCCGACCTGACCAAAGGCATATACACGTACGGCGGCGGGACCTTAGCGATCAAGGAAACGATCTTATACGGCCGCGAAGGCGTCATGCCCGCTTTCGGTGATGTGCTGGACGATATGCAGGTACGCCTACTCGTCGCGTGGCTGTCCGTGATACGGTGAGGCGGTCGACAGCGCGTCCAATGAGCGTTGTCATGTTGCCATTCAACGCATGCTGACGGGAGCATCATCGGGTATGGTCTTCGATGGGTTCGCAATTTCATTCTCGATATCAATACACCAAATGAAGAAATGATCGAAGTCGCCGATCCATGAAGCGATGACTGCATATACTTGCATCAATGACATCACTACGTGAATGCAGTTTGTGAGGACTTTGACAATTCGAAATGTGAACCCAAGTCTTGCGGATGCGCTAGAGGCGGAGAAGAGACGCCTTGGAACTTCAATGAATAACACGGTGCTACAACTGTTACGCGAGTCTCTCAATGTCGATAAGGAGTCGGGTCGGCGGACCAACGGTTTAGAGAAGCTCGCAGGTGGTTGGACCGAGGAAGACTTCCAAGAATTCGAGCGAAATACCGCAGATCAACGAATCGTTGATGACGAAATGTGGAAATGAGGATTTGTCTCGACACATCCGCATACTCGAATTTTCGTAGATCGCAACCTGAGGTCGTAGACGCGGTAGCCCACGCAGAGTGGATAGGAATGCCAGCGATTGTGATTGGTGAACTCGAGACTGGGTTTAGACGCGGGAACCAGCGATTGCAAAACGGTGCTGTGCTGGATGAGTTTCTGGCACACCGAAGCGTCGAAGTTCTGTCGATGAATAGGACGACCGCGGAGGTCTATGCGGACATCCATGTCGAGTTAACGCGTATTGGCAAACCGATGCCGACCAACGACATTTGGATTGCTGCAACGAGTGCAGTTTGCGGTGCTACGTTGGTCACATACGATAAGCACTTTCGGAGCATTTCGCTAATTGGCAAGATCATCCTTTCATGAGCAGATTCGAGTTCAGCCACTTTAGCTGTCGATCAGCTCGGTTTCTCCGACTCGCACATTGCGTCGCTTACTAACTCGTCCAGTCTAGCCCAGACACCCCACGCGGGGTGTAATCGACAACTCAAATCAAGTAGGTATCAAGTATCGCATCGCGTAGTTCCCGTTGTGCTTGACGAAGCACTAGATTCAAGTGGGGGACAGCATACATTAGGGATGCTTAACTGATCGGTACGAGCGCGGTCGATCCACTGGTGCGTCGTCATCGCGTTACGCCATTCGTTCCGACTTGCCACGTTCGATTAAACCACGAAGATACGTCCGTTTCTGACGTACTCCATGATTAAGTTTGGTTCTTGACTAGTACGGAAGGGAAATTGCAATTGCTGACGGGTTATAGGCGACACCTGGTGATCTGTTATCTCTTGAATATCGTCACGAGAATTCGTGCACATACTCGCGAAGCTCGGGAATTAGCGAAGTCGATACGAGAGATCTTCGATGAGTTAGAGCTCGTTATCTCCAGTTCTCGTTGGGAGGACACGGATTTCGTGCTTAGAGAAGAGCCGGACCCACAAGATGGGATTTCAGAAGCAGATTGGACGGCACTACGAGAGTGCATCGATCGCGAGAAGAAGACGACTCGCGGGATTCAGGCCGACGACTTAACACCACGAATTCGAGCATTGGCTGGACTGTTAGGACTCGATAAGGCCGATGTCGTGATACTGGAATTTCTTCTCTATTACGAAATCGATCCAAACTTCGAACATCTCGTTGACGAACTACTCAACTACCGAACGCACTCAAGCTCACGGTACATAGGTTTTTCTATCTTAAATCCAAGCCTAGCCCGGTTGTTGGGTCTTGCTAAAGGGGCTCTGCGTGAACGATTTGCCGTCGATTCACCGTTGATGCAAGCGGGTGTTGTAGCCGTCGAAGAAGATGGAGAAATCACGGTGTTGAGTCGACTTAGACGATTGTCTTACGAACCCATGAACAGTGAAAGGGAGATTCAACAAATACTCTTTGAGCAGGCACCATCGACGGAGCTTGAGTGGCAGGACTTCGATCACATCGCATCAGGGCGCGACCACATTGAGAATCTCATTGTTGGCGCAGTGAAGTCTGGCGAGAAAGGTGTGAACGTACTAATTCATGGTCCACCGGGAACTGGGAAAACCGAATTTTGTAAAACACTTGCAGAACGGTTAGAAATTAGACTATTTAGCGTTGGTGAATCGAATGAGCACGGACGTGAACCCTCGCGTCATGAACGCCTTCAGGAGTTACGCTTGGCTGAGCGTGTTCTTAGTGAATCGCGTAACTCAATTCTCCTATTCGATGAGATGGAGGACTTACTTTCCGAGCCTAACTTTACGCTCGGCTGGGAGTTTCTCGGGCCGCATCGTCCAAAACGGAATTCGCAGGGTTCAAGGGTGTTCATGCATCGCCTCCTAGAACAGAATGCAGTTCCTATCTTGTGGACTTCCAACTCAGCCCATTACACGAACCCTACATTGTTGCGGCGCATGATGTACGCCTTAGAACTACGGCAACCTTCGTCGCAGATACGTGCGCGGATTTGGATACGTCAACTAGAGCGCCATGGCGTTTCGGCTGCAGCATCGGATGCTGAGACCTTGGCTCGAGACTTTGATGTAACGCCAGGCGTTGTCGATCGAGCTGTTGCGGCGGCGCGTCTTGTCGAAGGCGGCGATATCTCCACAGTGCATAGAGGGGTTGAGAGCTTGTCGAGATTAATCCACGGACCACGAGCACCCACAGCAGCTGCAACAGACTTTGACCCGTCGTTGGTTTGTGCCAACACTGATCCAATCGAACTATCGGATCGTCTCACAGCACTTACTAGCCGGCACTTTTCGATGTGCCTTCAAGGACCGCCTGGCACAGGAAAGAGCGCGTTCGTTCGGTATCTGGCAAAACGTCTCGATATGGAAGTTATGCAAAAGCGGGCGTCTGATCTCTTGTCGATGTGGGTTGGTGAGACCGAAAAGAATGTTGCTGAAGCATTTGCCGAGGCGCGGGATCAGGAACTATTCCTTGTATTCGACGAAGCTGACTCGCTTCTAGCCGACCGACGGTTCGCGCACAGAAACTGGGAAGTAAGTCAAGTGAACGAGATGCTTACATGGATGGAGAGTCATCCTCTCCCTTTCGCGTGCACAACGAATTACGACGAACGCCTTGATCCTGCTACGTTGAGGCGATTCGACTTCAAGCTGCGACTTGACTATCTTTCTGCTGAACGGGTGCGAGATGCGTTCAAGTCGTTTTTTCGATTAACACCACCGAAGGAGATTGAGTCGTTGGCGAACCTAACTCCTGGGGACTTTGCAGTCGTACGACGGCGAGCCGAGGTGCTTGGTAAATTAGAGGACACTGCAGCGATCGCTCTCATGTTGAAAGAAGAGAGTGAGGCGAAACCGGAACGGGTGAATCCAATTGGATTTCGAAGCGGGTACGGCTGAATCGGGCGCTTACATTAATCTAATAACCAAATGCGCACCGAAAAACTAGTCAACCTCGTTCACTTGGCAATCCAATTGCAGGGCCGAGTAGGAGGCATGACGATAAACGACATTGAGCAGGAATTCGGAGTGAGTCGCCGTACTGCAGAGAGGATGCGTAATGCGGTGGAGGATGCATTCGGACCGCTATTGCCAGTTGAGACTAGTGACAAGAAACGTCATTGGCGACTTCAGACCAATAGTCTCCGAGGACTAATTCAGCTAACACCTGAGGAATTCGTCGAGATTGAGTCCTCGGCGAGTAATCTCGATCGTTCAGGGCTGTCAGAGAGGTCGAGTGTTCTACGCGAATTAGCAACGAAGTTGCGTGCGTCACAACGTCCGATCGCCGCCGATGGATTTGAAGACGATTTCGAGATGCTTATGCAGGCTGAGGGACTAGCCATGCACCCTCTGCCACGAAGTCGTATAGAACCTGGTTTGTTGCGCACGATCAGGCGTGCGATCAAAGGAACTCGAACATTGGCGTTCGAGTATGTTTCAAGCGGATCTGGCCGCCGTAGTCAAAAGCAAGTCGAACCGTACGGCGTCATCTATGGCAATCGTCCGTACTTGGTAGCTCAAACTGAGAGTTCTGAATTTCCCCAACTTTGGCTGCTTACAAACATGAGTAATGTCAAGATTTGCGGACGAACTTTTAGCTGGAATGATGAATTTAGTCTACGGGAATTCGCGGAGCGGTCGTTCGGCGTCTATCAGGAAAAACCGTTCGACGTTGAATTGCTATTCGACGCTAATGTCGCTCAAGGAGCGTCGAACTTCATGTTCCACCCGAGCCAGAAACTCAGCCAGAACGATGACGGATCGCTGACTGTTCGGTTCACCGCAGGGGGAATTGTTGAAATGTGTTGGCACTTAGTCACTTGGGGAACGAGCGTTAAGGTATTAAGACCCTCATATTTGCGCGAGTACCTAACGCAGATGTGCAACGACCTTGCAGATCATCATTCCGAACCAGTAGTTTGAGCGATTTGTACTAAAGCTTTACGGATTTTGAGCGTTGCGAGCGTATCACGTTTGCAATACTCTCGTAGCTGTGTGAACAGCAGAGATTGTTTTGAAGTGTCCTCAGTGTCGAGAGCGCTAACGTATTCGGCCGAGGCGGTTAGACCGTTTGAGATGTCGAGGTCGTCATACCCAAATTCTGGACAGAGTACGGGAAACACGCTCTTGAGTGAAAAGGATCCGCGAAAATCTGGGTGGTAGTACGATTTGCTGAGTATTGGGTGAAGGTCGACGAGTCGTTCTTTGATCGCTTGAAGCGCTTCTTCTTGCTCGGGAAGAGCTTCAATTAACGAGGACACAATACCTCGTTCGAATCCACCATAAGCGCAGATGGCTCCTCGATCCCCAACGGCTTTGATTAGTTGATCAGCTAATTGAGCACGAGGGTCGTCGCTGCTTTCGTGGAGGTAGTCGGTGTGTAGTGGAGGGAGTTCTTTGCGTTCCATGTGCACCGAGAATAGAAAGGGGATCTTTTCGAATGGTCGTGTACCGGAAAAACGCGGAATTGCGGGTGAGTACGTTTCAAAATCGAGATGACGAATCGGTCGTTCGATAGCGTCAAATTCAGCTAGTTTCTCGTGATCGATGATTGCGCGATCTTCAAGTACCGCACGATGAACGATTGTTTGTTGCTTAGATAGATGAAAATCTGACGGAATATCACGAATTTCAACGACATCTATCGCACGCAGTTCGTCCTTGCGTTGATCGGATAGTCTAGGTACCTCGTCGATTCCATGATCTAGAGATAGGAAGTCGCGTGTACAGTGGGTGTAGTAAGGGCACGGATAGGGGTCATCGCAGTGGGGACCAGGTTCAACGTCCGGCGCGTGATCGTTAGCGACTAACTCATGCATTTCACTGGCTTGCTCACTTATAGTGGTACCTAAGTCGTCGACTTGCTCGAACACATCGTGGAATTGGAAGAGTTTGCCTAAGTCGAGTGATATGCCATCGTATACATATTCTCGATTGAGTGTGAGAACGCCAGCCTCGCGAACATCCAGTCCTGCACCACGTAAAAGATGTAGCTGAAACCCAACGTCAAGAACGTGGACCTCTTTGCATTTAGTGGTGGACTTTACTTCTATCAATCGCCAACCACCTGTCGATAGACGTTCGATCACATCTGAGCGCGCGATTAGGTCCTGATATTCAAAGGCTGCTTCAAATAGGGCTGGAATGGAGTCGTCGCTTAACAAAGTCTCAGTCTCGCGCCGCGCGTCGTTGAAATGAAGGTGGTCGTATTCAATCAGGTAGCCGCTGGGATAGCGTTTGCATGCGAGTTCACCGACTTCGTGACCAGATCGGAAGATCTCGCGTTGCGAGTCACTGGCATCATCCGCTAAATGAGGAGCGTGAAAATCGTTCCAAAGGCGTAAGTAGCACTGAGATCCGGACAAGAACTTAGATTTGGAGAGGCGGATACGTTCATCCACTACTGTCTCACGAAACTGCACCACCTGTTCTTGAACGCGATTTTAGTGTCGAACCACGACTGAATTGGAGCACTATTTTCTGTCACTTTCAGTTTCTTGTTCTATTGATACGGCATGAGAAGAATCTATATTCGAAATGGGTGCATATCATCCATAGCATGAATGAATATCATTCACCTCATGAATAGATATCACACGAGAGCTGTCGAATCTACACTGAAGCGGCACCTAAACGTGATGCCGGTCGTGGTAGTTCTTGGCGCTCGTCAATCTGGCAAGAGTACGTTGGCGCAGCACGTGGAGAATCAATCACGGCGTTACGAATCACTTGATGAGTTTGAGACATTGGCGACACTTTCTGAAAGTCCTGATAGTCTCCTGCGAATTGACCAGGATTTGACCTTAGATGAAGTACAGAGACTTCCCCAAGTCCTATTACAAGTGAAGCGTTTAGTTGATGAGGAGCGTCGCCGAGGTCGTTTCCTAATAACGGGATCCGCAAATCTACTCTTGATGCAAGATGTTGCTGAGTCTCTTGCGGGTCGAGCTAGCTACCTAACCCTTTGGCCAATGTCGAGGCGGGAGCAATTAGGACTCGGGACATGTGGCATCTGGGATGAATTTATCACAAATTCAGAAAAAGACTGGTTGGAGTTAGTTGTCGAGCAGGCTTTAGACGAACCTACAGCTGACCTATTGAAGGACTGGCGAGCGACCGTCAAGCGCGGTGGGTATCCGATCCCTGCGCTTGAGTTGACGGATGAAGAGGACCGTAGCATTTGGTTCGATGGCTACGTACGCACATACATTGAGCGAGATGTACTTCAATTGGCGAATCTCTCGAACTTAGTTGATTTCCGCCGATTAACTATGATGGCAAGTCATCGGATCGGCCAGCTTGTCAATCAATCAGAACTTGGTCGATCGACGGGAATACCGCAACCTACGGTCAACCGATACCTAAACCTTCTAGAAACGTCGTATCAATTAGTTCGCCTGCCAGCATATGCAAGCAATCGAACTAAGCGACTAGTCAAAGCGCCGAAACTCTATTGGAGCGATACTGGGGTAGCTTTGAGTTTGTCTGGAGGCGAGCCGACGGGGGCGCACTTTGAGAATCTCATTCTCTGTGACCTGCTAATTTGGCGGGATTCGATTCGTAGCAAATGCGACATCTTTCACTGGCGCACAACCCAAGGTGTGGAGGTTGATTTCGTAATTGAGACTAGCTCTGGATTGATCCCTATTGAGGTTAAGTCAACGACCCAACCGAGATTACGAGATACGACGAATCTGCGAGCATTCATTGACGAGTACGGTAGCGATGCGCGTTCTGGCTTGCTGATACATTCGGGTACAGAGACCACATGGCTGACGCACAATGTTCTCGCAGTACCATGGTGGCAGATCCTTTAGCTTCTATTCGATTCATTGAAAAACAAGATCAGCGCGTTCGTGTTCAACTGAGTTCAAACTCGTGTGATGGAATAAAAACAGACTCCCTCTAGCTCAACAGCTTTTTATGTGGTCAAAAACGAAGCGTGGTAGTAAATTAGGAGTCAAACGGATCGACCGATTCGGCTGTCTAGAGGATGAGCTAACAAATCGGATTGAGTTGAGGGTTGATAGTCGAAGGATCTAGTCTTACAGGTAAAAATACAGGCGTATAGACCACACTACTTGAACATCGAGAGTATTTATCCAAGACCTAACAAGTCGATAGGATTTCTTGGTCGGTTGACGAATTTGCCCAACGAAAAAGTCGTCAAAAAAGGGCTTGCGCAGGGAGGTGTTTTTAACTATTGTTCCGTTGCGCACGAATCAGCACGGCGCGGGTCTCGCCCCCTTTGGCGACATCGGAGTTGTTTTAAGATGGGTTCGATGAACTACGCGATTCAGCAGAATCGCGAAGAAGACTTACGTCAAAATCTTGCGGTTGATCAGTCTGATCGTCATGTACCAATCAACCTAAGACAGTCAGGACCTACTCAAGTAGAACTCCTGATTTCCACTCGCGTTCGTAAATCACCGTTTTGGCATCTGTCTATGGAGGCAGGTTGCTGGCGCGCGACGGTTTACAACCGGATGTACCATCCACGAGGCTATGTACGACCTGAAGACGGTGGTGCCATGGCGGAGTATGACGCGCTCGTCAATCACGTGACCATGTGGAATGTTGCCGTCGAACGACAGATCATGGTCAAAGGACCGGATGCGGAACGATTCGTTGACTACGTGATTACCCGTAGTGCGACATTGATCAAACCGATGCGGGCTAAATACGTGATCTTGTGCAACCAAGATGGTGGTGTCCTCAATGACCCAGTATTACTTCGCGTCGCGGACGATGAATTCTGGTTTTCGCTAGCGGATGGCGATCTTGAACTTTGGTTACGCGGTGTAAATCTAGGTCTCAAATACGACGTGTCAATCGCGGAAATTGACGTAGCGCCGGTTCAGATCCAGGGACCGAAGTCTGAAGCGCTAATGGCGGACTTATTTGGTGAAGCGATTCGTGACATTCCGTATTACGGCCTGATGAAAGCGACTGTAATGGGTCACGATGTCGTTATTTCACAAAGTGGCTTTACCGGCGAAAAGGGTTATGAGATTTACCTCAAGGACGCGACAATCCACGCGGAGGATCTGTGGTACTCAGTTCTTGAAGCAGGAGAGAAACACAATCTGATGGTGATCGCCCCCGCGCATCATCGTCGCATCGCGGCCGGGATTTTGTCGTACGGTCAAGACATGGACCACGAGACGTCCCCGTTCCAATGTAATCTGGGTTATCAAGTGCCGCGTAAAAAGAACCGAGACTATATCGGCAAAACTCGACTTGACGAAACACGAAGACAGATTGATGCCGGCCAAGCACCTTTCAAACTTGGTATGGTAGGTCTGGCTTTCGGTGGTGACCCGGTCACGGATTACGCAAACGATTTTTGGCTCGTGAGAAACTCGGTGACTGACGACGCGGTCGGGTACGTGACATCTCCTTGGTATTCGCCCGAACTCGAGACGAACATCGCGTTGGCGTATGTACCTTGGACGGGTCGTGAACTAGGGACTGAATATGGGGTCACACTGCCTGATCAATATGCAGGAACAGCAGTTGGCAACACGGTAAGTGCAACAGTCGTAGAAGTGCCATTCCGACCTTCTGTAAATCCGAACATTCGCGAAGTGGTCTTCGAGAAAGGGAAGGATCACGCAGATTGAGGAAGGTCGAGCATTGGGTTTTGATGACGTGAAACCTCTGCCTTTAGAGCCTTCCCGCGAATTTGAAACGAAGCGAGTCCTGCATCGCCTCGTGGCGAACGCTTCGTTGGAAGCTGTCGTGCGCGACATCGTTCGGCATCCAGCTCTGTTAGCGTCGCTCGAAGCGGGAACTGAGGTCTTTGTGCCGTTCCCTCCGAGAGGCAGTTGGGATGAAACACTCGCCGCGTGCCGATTGATACAGACGAACGGATGCTGTCCTGTGCCACATGTGCCAGCGCGGATGGTCCGCGATCGCTCGCAATTGATCGAGTGGATCAAATCTCTCGAGACGGTGAACGTACGGTCTGTGATGCTTATCGCAGGTGACGTTGACACGGTGAGTCCTTGCTACAAGGATTCGCTTGAAGTACTCAGTACGAAGATTCTCACGACCCACGGAATTGAGCACGTCAGCGTTGCGGCATACCCCGACGGACACCCTCAAATTACAGCAATCGGATTGGAGGAAGCTTTCAATCGAAAGCTAGAGTTCGCAATTCGCGATGGTTTCACCTTACGCGTGGTGACTCAATTTGGTTTCGACGCTGACCCACTGCTTTCGTGGCTTGCGTGCATACGTGGCTCAGGGATCAACATACCTATTTCTGTCGGCGTTGCAGCGCGTACGCAGATGAAGACGCTACTTTTGTATGCGGCGAGATGTGGCGTGCGACACTCGATCGATGGATTCTTGGCAAACCCCAGCGTCGCACGCATGCTCGGTCAGTGGGACCCGCTCAAAGTACTCGGCCCCGTTTCTACTTACCTCTCATCGGGTGAGGACATTACCGTCGAAAAAGCGCACATGTTCACGTTCGGTGGTCTACAACGAACGATTGAGTGGCGCGATCGCGTGCTAGCACAGTGTGACGAGATCGAAGCAAGAGTCGCGCATGAATGAGTCACGTTAATCGAGGAAGTTTCGTATGCGTTCGCACGCTAGGGTAGTAGTAATAGGAGGCGGCGTTGTCGGCGTCTCGACCTTATATCACCTTGCGAAAAAGGGTTGGACTGACGTCGTCCTTTTTGAACGACATGAGCTAACTTCGGGATCGACATGGCACGCTGCGGGATTGCTACCGTTGTTCAACATGAGCTATTCAGTTGGGCAGATACATAAATACTCCGTACGTCTCTACAAAGAACTCGAAGCTGAAACGGGGCAAGACGTCGGTTTAAGGACCGTAGGAAACATACGTCTCGCAATGACGCTTGATCGCTTGGATGAATATCGTCAATACGCAAGCGTCGCGCGGACGATCGGAGTAAACGTCGAGTTTCTCACGCCCGATCAGGTCAAGGAAATCTGGCCATTAGCCGTGAAGGATGGTTTGCTCGGTGCAATCAGACATCCGGACGACGGATACATTCAACCCGCTGACCTCACGCAAGCATTGGCTCGAGGCGCGCGCGGTCGAGGCGCTGAGATCTGCCAGCAGACTGTCGTGCATGCAATCGAGCAATTGCCGAGTGGGGAGTGGCGCGTCACGACGAACCAAGGTGTCACCGATTGTGAACACGTTGTCTCTGCAACGGGGAATTTCGCTCGTAACACGGGTGCGATGGTGGGTCTCGATGTTCCGGTGTTGCCTGTACAACATCAATACATCGTGACAGAGCCGCATGAGAGTATTCAGGCGCGGCACCGAGACGGTCTACCAGAAATGGGTGTACTACGTGAATCGGACGGTTCGTGGTATATGCGAGAAGAAGCTGGCGGCTTGCTGCTTGGGCCTTATGAGAAAGGTGCTCCAGCGTGCTACCTTAATGGTCCCTCCGCAGAGAGCAAGTACGAGCTTTTTGAGAGTGACCTTGAACGGCTTGCCCCCCATATCGAATCCGCAATAAGACGCGTTCCGCTTTTCGGTGAACTTGGTGTCAAACAAACCTACAACGGCGCGATTGCGTATACCCCCGACGGCAGTCCGATCATCGGGCCGGCTTGGGGTGTACGAAACTTCTGGCTAAACGAAGGCCATAGCTTCGGTATTACCGCTGCTGGCGGTGCCGGTTGGCAATTAGCGGAGTGGATCGTCGAAGGTGAACCGACCATCGATATGCTCGGCGTAGAGCCGAGACGATTTGGTGACTACGCATCGAGTGCATATCTCAAAGTTAAGAATGAAGAAGCGTATGCGAACGTCTTCACCATCCACTATCCTGATGAGGAACGGCCGGCAGCACGACCTCATCGCACGGCGCCGTGCTATGAACGAATGAGAGATCGCGGGGCGGTCTTCGGACAGAAGTTTGGTTGGGAGCGCCCGAACTGGTTTGCGCCCGTGGATACCCGGCAGGAGGATCATTGGTCGTTTCGCCGTTCGCGTTGGTTTGAACATGTAGGTAATGAATGCCGTAACGTGATGGACAACGTCGGGATTCTTGACATGACAGCATTCGCCAAAGCGCGGGTTTCTGGTCCTGGTGCGGCGAACTTTCTGAATAGTGTGGTCGCGAATCAGATTCCGAGTCTTGATGGACGGATCAGCTTGTGTCATGCGTTCAACGCGCGTGGAGGTGTTCATAGTGAGTTCACGATCCTGCGCGAAGCGCATGACAGTTTCTACTTAGTCTCGGCAGGGGTATTTCAAAGGCTCGACCACGATTTCCTGTGGCGACAAATGCCTACGGATGGATCTCTTTCGTTTAAAGATTTGACAGGATCTATGGGCGTGTTGGTCATTGCGGGACCAAATTCACGCAAGCTGCTGCAGCGCGTGTGCGACGTAAATCTAAGCAATGAATCGTTTCCTTGGCTTACGGGTTGCGAAGGCACCGTTGGCATGTCGGCGACTAAACTGTTGCGACTGAACTTCGTAGGCGAATTAGGTTGGGAGTTACACCATCCCATCGAATATCAAAATTCGATTTTCGACACGCTGATGAGTGCGGGTGAGGATCTGGGATTGGCTCCGTTTGGAATACGTGCAATGGATGCGATGCGCATTGAGAAGTCTTATCGCATGATCGGTACGGAGATGTCGATCGAATATGCTGCGCTCGAATCAGGATTAGATCGATTCGTGAGACTCGAAAAAGGTGATTTCACAGGACGTGCCGGACTATTGGCGTGGCAACAACAGGGCTTCAAGAACGCGTTCGTTACGCTAGCTGTGGACGGTCCGGATGACGCAGATGCACTCGGAAACAATCCGCTGTTTAAAGATGGTGATATGGTGGGTCGCACAACGAGTGGAAACTACGGGTTCCGACTCCAACAGTCGTTGGCGCTTGGTATGCTGAATCCCACGCTCGCAGATGAGGGCACATTACTCGAGATAGACATTCTGGGCGAGCGATACCCTTGCAAAGTCATTGCGGAAAGCCCCTACGATCCGAAAAACCTGCGCCTGCGTGCGTGACCTTGCGCCTACATGCGTTTTGCGTTAGTTTTAGCGTTGTAATCCATCTGATCTTCGAGTCTATATGACTCAGCGTTATTCGTTCTTCGAGTTAGTCCGGCAAGCATTGCATCACCATGAAGGTTGGAAGCCTGCATGGAATTCCGTCGAGCCCCGTGATGCATACGACGTTGTCTTCGTTGGTGGAGGCGGGCACGGACTTGCAACCGCTTATTACCTCCCAAGAATCACGGCATCATGAACGTCGCAGTACTTGAGAAAGGGTGGATTAATTGCGAATTTCATGTGGTTCGATCGCGATTAGAAGCCGCTTAGTCATTACGAGCCTCTATACTGAAAACGTGAAAAGCGTCTAGGTTTTACCACATTAAAGATCTTACATCGCATCATGTGTGTCAAATCTCAAATGTCATGCAGGCTCGCTTCAAAAATGCTTGAGCCGATTGCTGCAGACGGACTGTGACCGTATCAAACTATGGCGATGAGGTATGGTGTTCCTTTAATATGACGCAATAACCTCAATTCCTACGTTTCACAAGTAAGTGCTTCGATTCCTTAAATTTGAACGTAACCCGTAGTCATACATCCGTGACCCGTCCTACGTCCATTTCGTTTCAATTCGAATCAATCTTCACGATGTTCTATGTGAAGGCTATTTGCGTCTGTCTTCTGAGCGTAGCTGTTCAAGCAGCAGATGATCACGGCGATACACCCGCTGAAGCGACCAACATCGGAATATTTTCCTCGACAGCAGGGAATCTCGACTCTAAGGATGACAGAGATGTCTTCAGATTGCACGTAGCTCAGTTTGGGAGCGTTCGTGCGAGAACCTCGAGTGAACTCGATACGCTCGGTCGCTTGTTAACTCTAGATGGGAAGGTGTTAGGTCAAGACGATGACAGTGGTACTGACAAGAACTTCGATCTTGAGTTGGAGGTAGAGCCAGGTGATTTGTTCATCGAAGTAAGTGGGTACGGTGATGACGATATCGGTCGATATACGCTCGACGTTGAGTTTGACGCTAGGAAAGAAAACGTCTTAACGTCCACTCGACTTGGAGACTTCAATGGAGATGGGTATGACGATATATTGCTCAGAAACCTCGATGGAAGATGGTACTTCTACCCAATGAAAGGTTCAGAGTATCTGATAGATGGGCGTGGTTTTGTACCGCTAACACGTGACCTGAATTATGGTTTGGCTGGGATTGGGGATTTTGACGGCGATGGAAAAGACGATGTAGCGTTGCGCCACTTAGATGGACGATTTCGGTTTTATTTCATGAATGGGCTTCGTTATCACCAGATATTAGATTTTGAAGATGAAGACGTTGGCGCGGATTTTCAAGTGGTCGGTGTTGCGAAATACGATAGCTTTCGCGATAACCATGAGATTGTCCTCCGACATCGTTTAACGGGAAACTGGGTCAAGCTAGAGTTCCGCACTTTCTTCGGTGAGTATGAAGCGTCGGTGGACGAATTCGATCTTCGTGACCTCCCAGCCAATACGAACTTAAACGTCATCGGTTTAGGTGACTTTGATGGCAATGGCATTCGAGATTTTCTTATGAGGCATTCCGATGGTCGGTGGTACTACATCCTGATCGGATCAAGTTTCTCTGACAGATTGCTTGAAGAAGGTTTTCTCAATCTCGAAGAAGATATTAGCTATGGACTTGCCGGAATCGGGGATTTCAATGGCGACGGGAAGGATGACATCATGCTTCGTCACGAAGATGGAGGATGGCTCTACTACGCGATGGATGGCAGTAGGTTCATAAAGGACGAAAATGGCGAGGCTTTGCTTCCCAATGAACTAGAGGTGAGAGTTGCGGGAATTGGAGATTTGAATGGCGACGCCGCGGACGATTTGATTCTGCGACATGTCAACACTGGTGCGTGGCACTACTATCCCATGAATGGTCGTAACCCGATCAGCGCTGAGATCGCCGAATTGAAAATCGCAACCAATCTAATGTGGATACTGCCTGTGACCAATCCGCGCGCTACGATCGCCGGTAGGTTACTAGTTACAGAAGGTCAAATCCTCGACTCTGATACTGGCGATCCAGCCGATCCACAACGCCAAAATGACACGATCCAAAGTGCCCAGACCATCCGTATCCCCGCTGCAGTGGCAGGCTACATGATGGAGGAGATCGACACAACGGACATGTTTCGCGTGCGCTTGCCCACCCGAAACGCGAAAACTCGCATCAACCTAGTGATTGCGGATTCAGACGCGGATTTTGATCTTCACCTAGCAGACGAAAGTGGTACGGTTGTGGGAGAAGCTTTGGGTCTAACTGAACTTGAAGCACTAGAAACGACGCGGTCTGGATGGCACATCGTCGTTGTAAGCGCGGTCAAAGGAGAGGGTAATTACTCGTTGCTAATCTCGGCACAGCTCATCGATGAAAACCAAACGACGTCATCCTACACGGTTTCGACAGATGGGTCTTTCGCACCTGATCAACTCGTGGTTGATTCCCGCGATTCGATTGACGAATTTAAGTCGGACGTTCAAGTTCACGATTTCAAGCTGCAGTTTGTGCAGAAGACCAGCTACGGTAGTTCAATCATGTACTTGAATAGTGACCAAGTTCGAAATCTTCAAGACTTATCGCATCCGTATCTCGAACAATTCGAATACAGTACCTTCAACCAACTGAAACATGGCGCACTTCTTTACTTACGCAAAGAACTCAACGCAGATGAAACCGTCGTTGATGCGGAACTCAACTATTTGGTTTCAGCCCATATTGAACCCAACGACCCTTACTTTGAAGCACAATGGCACTATGATGCAATTCACCTAACCGAGGCATGGGACTATACGACGGGCGATGACGATGTCATCGTAGCTGTAATCGACACAGGAATTTTGCCATTTCATCCTGATATTGCACCAAGACTATTGAGAGAGAATGGCAAAATCGCCGGATATGACTTCATTTCTAATCCGAGTAACTCAAATGATGGCGACGGTCGAGATGATGATCCGAGCGATCCGGGCGATGCCGAATTCTCGTGGGACAAAGATTCGTTCCATGGAACTCATGTTGGAGGTACTGTGGCTATGGCATCCAATAATGCTCAAGGAGGCGCGGGTGTTTCGTGGCAAGGCAAGCTCTTAACGGTCCGTGTCTTAGGTAAACGAGGTGGAACTTCGGTTGATATAGCCGAAGGCATCAAGTACGCCGCAGGATTAGAAAACGATGCAGGTGTATTGCCGCCTAAACGCGCCGACGTAATCAACTTGAGTCTTGGCGTTGGAAATGAATACTGCTTACCAACGAAACCGCCGCCTTCGTATGAACGCAGAGCATATGAAGATGCGATTAAAACCGGATCGATCGTGATCAAGTCTGCGGGGAACGACAATTGCAGCTACCCTTCGCCAGCTTCCTACATCGAAGACATCGTCGTTGTAGGAGCAACCGACTACGCAAACGAACGGTCTTCCTACTCGAATTACGGTCCCGCGATAGATGTCGTTGCGCCTGGCGGGTCAAGAGAGGACCTAAACGATGACGGCTACGCCGATGGTGTATTGAGCACGTGGGGGGAAAAGGACGGCAGTACCTTCGCCTATAAGTATGCATTTAACCGCGGCACATCAATGGCTGCACCGCACATGGCTGGAGTCGTCAGTTTAATGAAAGCCGTAAATCCAGAACTCACGCCTGACGATCTTAACCGGCTCTTGAGCAATACTCATCGTCATCCTTCCGCAGCGCCCATCACGACTGATATCGGTTCGCGTGGGAGAGACTCGGATTTCGGAAACGGCTTAATCAATGCTTATCGAGCTGTCCAAGTCGCCCGCGCAATCGCTGGTGATTCTCCGTCGTTGCCCACGGAACCGAAACTTGCGTTGTCACCACGGCATCTTTCATTTGGCCCCATTACGGAGACGCTCCGAGTGAACATCGAGAACATCGGTTTTGGATCGCTCGAAGTCACCGAAATCGAAGCGGACGTAGACTGGATCATCGTTCAGAATCAAGATCCCATTTTGATTTTTACGGCCGACCGCTTCGGCTTAGATGAAGGAACCCACCTTGGGAACATAAGGGTCGATTCCAATGGTGGCATCGAGAATATATCCGTGTCACTTCAAGTGCAATCAGAAAATACTGCCGCGGACGTCGGCACGGTTTATGTACAGATATTAGATGCGGCAAACGGAGAACGGCGTGGCTGGGCGACTGCAACCGTCAGCGGTGGTTATGCATTCCAAATTCCAGTTGTGGATGGTGGTAAATATCGAGTGATCGCCGGCACGGATCGAGACGGCGACGGAAGGATCTGTGATGCGGGGGAAGCTTGCGGACAATGGCCGCTTACAGACAGTCCAGGCATTCTAGAAGTCGACAGAATCGCACAAATTGAGTTTCCTGTTTCAATTGATCTATTTGCTCGAGTATCTTCTCAGAGCTTCAAATCTACCCATGTACCTGACGAAGGCATCGAAATAGATCGGTCGTTGGTTGGTGCACCACCGAATTAGCGAAGAATTGGCTGTACCCTTGACATAAATAACCTGCCATCACTCCATCTAATAGAGACGTCCAAGATGGATCGTTCGCGGTCGTATAGTCGCGGCAAGAAGTACGAAAACGTTGGCGTTTAAGTAATTACTTGCTGATAATCTCAGTGGCCATCGATACACTGATGCGATCAACATATCGAGACCCAGTAAACGATCAAACTGTCACTTTCATGGATTCGGAATGACTAAACGTTATTCGTTTCTGCAAATATTGCTCCAAGCATTCCATCACCATGAAGGTTGGAAGCCCGCATGGAATTCCGTCGAACCCCGTGATGCATACGACGTTGTCATCGTTGGTGGCGGCGGGCACGGACTTGCAACCGCTTATTACCTCGCCAAGAATCACGGCATCACCAATGTCGCTGTGCTTGAGAAAGGATGGATCGGAGGCGGGAATACAGGTCGCAACACGACCATCGTGCGATCAAACTATCTTCGGGATGAAGCGGCACACCTATACGAATTTGCTTTAAGCCTGTGGGAAGGCTTGAGCGCCGATCTGAATTTCAATGTAATGTTCAGTCAGCGCGGTGTGCTGAATCTTGGACATTCATTGCAGGATATGCGGGACATTGAGCGACGAGTGAATGCGAATCGTTTAAACGGCATCGATGGTCAGGTACTTGGGCCAGCGGACATTCAGAAGATCGTCCCGTTGCTTGATTGTTCACCAAGAAAACGCTATCCAGTACTCGGTGCATCGTGGCAACCAAGAGGGGGCATCGCGAGGCATGATGCCGTTGCATGGGGCTATGCACGTGGTGCTGATCGGCTGGGTGTGGATATTGTTGAACATGCACGTGTAGTCGACATCACACTTGATCCAAGTACAAAAGCGACTGATGGCGTTTTGGTAGAACATGAGCGTGAGCTCAAGTTCATAAAGGCACGTAAAGTTGCTTGTGTGACAGCCGGAAATTCCGGTGTTGTCGCCGCGCTTGCGGGTCTAAAACTCCCAATCGAATCTCGTCCGCTCCAAGCCTTTGTATCCGAGCCACTGAAACCGTGTCTTGATACCGTCGTCATGTCGAATGCGGTGCATGGTTACCTGAGTCAATCGGACAAAGGTGACCTCGTCATTGGCGCAGGCGTGGACGGATACAACGGCTATGGACAGCGCGGATCATTCGAAATCATTGAAGAGACTGCAAGGGCGATAAGCGAACTCTTTCCAGCGTTCAGCCGCGTGCGCATGAATCGTCAATGGGGCGGTATCGTCGACATCTGTCCCGATGCCTGTCCGATCATCGGACCGATGCCCGTGCCAGGTCTTTATTTCAACTGCGGATGGGGCACAGGCGGTTTCAAAGCCACGCCTGGGTCTGGATATGTATTCGCGCATACCTTAGCGGAAGAAAAGCCTCATCCACTGGCTGCACCGTTCGGCGTAGAACGATTTCATACAGGCTCAGTCATTGATGAGCATGGCGCTGCGGGAGTAGCTCACTAGTGCTGCGAATTTACTGTCCGTACTGTAAATCCGTGCGTGATGAAGACGAATTTCATTGTGTTGGGGAAGCTCATATCAAACGACCTGCGAGCCCGGAGGAGCTATCCGATCAAGAATGGGGTGAGTACCTTCACTTTCGTACTAACCCCCGAGGCGAACACCGTGAAATCTGGCACCACACCGCTGGGTGTCGACAGCACTTCAACGTTCTGCGTGACACCGAGACGTATGAAATAAGGCGTGTTTACCGCAGCGGAGATGAGCTAAACGCCGACGCGGATGTGGACCAGTGAGTCAGATTAGACGTCTCAAAACAGGCGGACGAATTGACCGCTCGACGCCTCTCGATTTTTCGTTTAACGGCGAGAGTTATGTCGGATTTCGAGGGGATACGCTGGCGAGCGCACTATTGGCAAATGGTGTCGATAAGGTCGGACGGAGTTTTAAGTACTTCCGCCCCCGTGGGATTCTGGGTAGCGGTGCTGAAGAACCAAACGCGATCGTACAACTCGAGTCGAACGGAATCTCAACGCCTAATCTGCGCGCGACGGAGGTGGAGCTCGTCGAAGGTCTGAGCGCTAGAAGCGTGACTGACATGGGTCGCACGAGGATACGTCGGATTGCGAGTCGTTTTACGTCGCTTATGCCGGTCGGTTTCTACTATAAGACACTCATACGACCGAAAGCGACTTGGAATGTTGGCGAGAAACTCATCCGACAAGCCGCTGGGTTAGGAACGGTATCTAGTAATTCTGATCCTGACATCTACGACAAATATCACCATCACTGTGATGTTTTAGTCGTCGGCGCGGGAGCTGCCGGCTTGACTGCTGCGCTTGCGGCCGCGGAACTCGGCTTACGTGTGATCGTCGCGGACGAACATTCGGAGTATGGGGGCTGGTTGCTTTCGACATCGCGCGAACTCGACGCTGCACCTGCCGTGTCGTGGATTGATCAGATCGTTGCATCGCTCCGTGCAAGACCTAATGTTATTTTGCTGTCGCGAACAACCATCTTCGGTCTATATGACCACGGCCTCGCGATGGGCTGTGAACGCTTAACTGGATGCGCGACATCTGCGTGCGGAGTCCCTCGAGAACGCCTCCATCAGATTCGCGCCCAACAGGTTGTCCTTGCAACAGGCGCACTTGAGCGACCGTTGACGTTTGCAAACAACGATTTACCTGGAATCATGCTTCCATCGGCGGTTTTGACGTACCTTAATCGCTATGCGGTCGCGGTGGGTGCTGAGCTTGTTCTCGCGACGACAAATGATCAGGCATATGAAGCTGCTTTTGCCTGGCATGACGTTGGCTTGAAGGTGGTAGCTATCTGCGACATGCGTTCGGACATACCGATTGAGTTAATCAGCGCCTGCGACACTCGCGAAATTCCGGTATTCCGTGAGCACACTGTAGTGGAGGCACGGGGTAGTAAACGGGTAGCAGAAGCGACCGTTGCACCTCTCTCTGTTGACAAGCACCACATAGCAGGTAGGGGGCATAAGTTAACTTGCGACGTGCTTGCTACTTCGACCGGATGGAATCCAGTCATCCATTTGAATGCTCACACGCGTACGATGGCACGATGGGACGAGAAAGAGGTCGCATTCCTTCTTGACTCGCAATCGCCAGACATTGCGAGTGCAGGTGCGATCAACGGCGCGAGGACACTCTCAGCGTGCATGCGCGAAGGCGTCGCGGCGATTCAGAAATTACGATCTTTGGTTGATGTTGAAATCGAATTTCCGCTACCGCAGATCGACGAGCCGAGTCCGGCGCGTTGCGCTATGTTTTTCAAAGCGCCGCATCCGCGTTTGGATAGCAGAGCGCCCAAACAATTCGTTGATTTTCAGCTAGATGTGACGGTAGCGGATATCCAGCTTGCGGTGCGTGAGGGATATCGCACGATCGAACACGTCAAGCGATATACCGCATTGGGATTCGGCACCGATCAAGGCAAATTGGGTAACGTGAACGGCATTAACGTCTTGGCGGACGCGACGGGTACATCAATGGGAGATATTGGCACGACCGTCTTTCGTCCACCCTACACGCCCGTTACATTCGGCGCAATCGCAGGTCGTAGCGTCGGTGAGTTATTCGACCCAGAGCGTCACACGCCCATGCACCAATGGCATGTCGATCACGGCGCAGAATGGGAAAACGTTGGACAGTGGAAGCGACCGATGTACTACTCAATCGCTGGTGAATCGATGCAGGATGCGGTGAATCGTGAGGTGCTAGCGGCTCGAAATGACGTCGCAGTACTGGATGCTTCGACACTCGGCAAGATCGATGTTCAAGGCAGAGATGCCGCCGTGTTTGTCGATCGCATGTGTAGCAACAGGTTCGCAAATCTAAGGGTAGGTCGTTGTCGATACGGCTTGATGTTGCGTGACACTGGAATGATTTTCGATGATGGAGTAACGGCGCGACTAGACAAAAACCACTTCCTGGTCCACACGACAACAGGCAACGCCGAACCAGTACTGTCATGGCTCGAACTGTGGCACCAGACTGAATGGCCGGAACTCGATGTTCGGTTGACGTCCGTGACGGATCAATGGGCGACGGTAGCTGTGGTAGGTCCGAAGTCAAGAAGCGTCCTTAGGGGACTGTGTCCCGAACTTAACCTCTCGAATGAGAGTTTCCCGTTCATGTCAGTACAAACGGTCCAAATCGGGCGAACTGAGGCGCGGATTTTTCGTGTCAGCTTCAGTGGCGAGTTGTCGTACGAGATCAACGTACCCGCCCAATACGGTTTGTCGCTTTGGGCGCGAGTGATTGAAATAGGCGAGTCGTTCGGAATCACGCCTTACGGCACGGAAACCATGCATGTCTTACGCGCCGAGAAAGGTTTCATCATCGCCGGTCAAGACACGGACGGTTCGATGACTCCCGTGGATATGAATTTGAGCTGGTGCGTGAGAAAAACCAATGATGTCGATTTCGTCGGTCGACGTTCGCTGAAACTTTCGGACTATCAGCGAGCTGATCGATTGCAGCTCGTCGGACTCGAAACACTTGATTCGTTGGTGGTCCTGCCCGAAGGTGGACAGCTACTGAATGAACCCACGAAGAATCATCCCGCGGCGATGCAAGGTTTTGTTACATCGGCATATTTCAGTGCAACGCTCGATAGGTCAATCGCGTTAGCAATGGTGAAAGGCGGTCTTCAGCGAATAGGCGATACACTCCATTGCGCACTGTACGACGGCAGTTTCGTCGAAGCTAGCGTCGTTTCTAGCGTGTTTGTTGACCCTGACAATCTCGCGCAGAAGGTAGATGTCGAGTCCGATACATTCGGGACAAATCCGTCAGAATTGGGGCTCAGTTCACCTGCATACTCGGTGCGCGAGACGAGCGATGAAGCAAGCGATCGTGACGCAGGTGTAACGCTTCGGGCACGGCGACGTTATCGCATATTCACGCTAGTCGGGTCTACAGTAGGCGATGGGGATCTATCTGGACGAGCTAGGTTCAGTGAAATCCTACCCCGGGAACCATGCTCCTGGAAGTCGGTTGACGACGCGAAATTCTGTTGGCTAGGTCCTAGTCGCTGGTTGATGCTTGAGCGCTTCGATGAGGAAGAGTATGAACCGCGCGAGTTGCCGTCAGACATCGACTCGAACGTTAGATTCGTCGATACGACCGGTGCGTACGCCGTTTTCTCGTTATCGGGTGCGTCAGTGAACGAGTTGCTCAAGAAATCGTGTGCGTTCGACTTCCATGAATCGGTTTTCTCATCGCAATCCTGTGTGCAAACCACGTTTGCGAAGGCGCGTGCCTTAGTAGTTGCGCGCGAAGGCGATGGAATTGATCTCGTAGTTCGTCGTAGCTTCGCGGATTACGTGGTTCGATGGATAGAGGATGCGTCTGAAGAATTTGGCTTCCGGCACAATCTCTAAGTGCTTGATATCTGTGAAAGATTCGCGAATAGACTGATGACCCTTTGCAACCTTCCGTTTGGTGGCGCAAGGCTATCGTGCCGTACACCTCCCAGCGTAACTGTGCAAATGGGGCGTGTGTTTAAGCGTCTACAAGATTCCAGCGCGTACCGCACAGCATGACTTGGTCGTCAGACACATAAGCGCCGCGTGCTTTTGCACGTTCAAGGATACCGGGCCTGTCGACCACTGATACGTCCAAACCGCCTAGGCCAGCACCTCGACCGTCGGTCGCTTCGACAAATCGAATGTCAACGTTGTTCAATCGCATGCTGAGTACGTCGCCATCGCGACTGATCGGTAGTCCAGCGACTTTCCCCCAACGATCTGCAAGTTCAACGGGATCAGGACCCTGCAGCTCGACGGCGACAAAGTCCACCGTAGTCAACTGGTCGACTTTGTCTTCCCAACCGAGTCCGCCGGCCGGCATCCAATTGCCTTCGAAATCGTTTGGAGGTACCCATTCAATTTCGAAGAATGCCGCAATCATGTCACCTGGGTGGATCTGGCAGATATTCCAGTTTTCGCGATCGGATTCGTGAGCGATTCGGATGCGATTGTCCAGAGCGCGCTGTCGCACCGCTTGCTGGTTTTCCTTGTTGTCGGCTTGGCAAATTACCATGTAACCGCCATCCCCGTTTCGCTTGTCGAGATATCGTCCGCCTGCCGTGTTTTCTTCCACCGGAGCGACGACTTCGAGAAAGTTGCGCCCGATGCACATCAATGTATTCTCTAAGCCGAAAGCGCCTACGCCTGGATCAACGAAACAGGCTTGAATCCCTAATACATCCGTTAGATCATCGATAACGGGTCGCAATTCGCGAGCAACTAGGCAAATTTGGCGCAATTGGATTGTCATAGAGGTACTCCGGTTCTCTCACGCAAAGCGGCTAACGTGAGTACGACAGATATTAGGGTTCGAGATAAGGTAGGCATCCCGTCGATTCGGTTAGCTCACGCACGGTTGGATCGTTGGATACCGCATGGAATTTCTCACGGAGTGCCGCAAGTGAACGCGCGTGGTACTTTTGAGGTTTCTGACCCCATGCTCTGCCAGCGAGTTCGACTTCAAACGTCTCGGCCCCGTCGGCGATTGCTTGACTGTTCGCAACGCTCCACGGCAGAAAGAGACCACCGATCTGGTCTCGAATCAATGGAAGCAACGTGTCCTTGACAGCGCTCCAAGATTCGAACTCCCCTTCGTTGATAGGCGCGAGCATACGCCGGGTCCATGCGTGTATATTAGGGTGAGCTCTCACGAGTTTAGCTGGCGTCGGGTCCCGGTTTGCGTTGTAGATCTGACACCACATACCGAAATCGCCGAAGCTAGGACGTGAGCCGAACAGATACGGTCTCGAGGACAAATGTGTCTCAAGTAGACCAAGTGCGTCAGCGAATGATTGTTCGATCTGTTCTGCAGTTTGGTCACTCGAACCAACAAACCAGACTCGATCGATCATCCGTGCTTGAATTTGCTTGGTTATTGCCGTGATTTCTTCATCTGATGCAAACGGATTGGGCCATCCCGCGAGGCGTCGACCGCCGGCGAGTTGGTCGATCTCACGCCGCCAGCGAAAATGGAACATCCATTTATTACCCCACTCATCACCGAACTCCTCAAGCAAGGTTGAAGCGAACGCCGCGGCGGGTTCAGGTGGGTGAATTGAAGGCTCAGGAAAGTCGACTTCCATCGCTTCGATGATGGGAGTCGAATCCTGAATGGCTCCGCCCTGCGGTTTGACGACTAACGGAATGAGAGGTAATCGAGCGTTCTGTGTATAGGTCTCGCTGTCTTCGTTACGGAGTATCCAATCGTGTGGAATGCCTTTGTATCGGAAGTACGAACGCACCTTGACCGAATATGGCGATTCCTCAATACCAAATACTTTGTACGTCATGCCTATCTCCTGACTGACTGTTTAAGCCCATCTACAACAAAAACTAGCCGCGCTAAAGAGTAGGGCGACTGAGTGAAACCTACGGTCCGTCGTAGTTTCTGCCTCGTGCAACTACGCACCCGAAAGCCGATATTGGTACCGCGGCTCCGGTTGCGAAGTGATTAAGCGATTCGCGATCCTTCGAAGCTCGCGCTGCCGAACGCTCCTAGTTTGACCGAGCCGCTTATCGAGTCACCATCAACTTTCGCGGTGAACTCAAGCTTCATCGGCATTGGCGACGTTATGTTTGCGGTCCAGGTGAGTTCATCACCATTGACTGCGCCGTCAGCGAGGTCGATTGAACCTTGATCTCCTGATAACGAGCCTGTCAAGGAATCACCGTCGGATGCGAGTGTGAGCGTTCCTTTCTGGTCTCCCATTGGAGTTTTCGTCGTGACGTCGTACTTTCCGTCTATTTGACTCACAGTTGGTTCGTCCCAAGTAAGTTGAGTGAGTAACGCATTGTAAGTGTGAGTGATAGTCGCAGGATGAGCGCGTTTTTACGTCGGCTTGGGGAATTCGTCCGAACGAATCGCAATACCGTATGCTAGGATAGAGGCAGAACTAACACGTAGATTGAATTGGTTTACAGGATCATCTCGATCCATGCGATGTAAAAAACGACACTCCAAATTGCGCTAAAACCTTGTCTCCTAAATCCCATAAACGACAGCCGATTCCACAAGACCGGATTGGTATTTTGCGCAATCCCTTTCGACGTTGGGCATATGTATCGACGTTTCTTGGGGTACTCACTTCAGTCATGGCAGCAACCGAAAATGATCTGTCGGAAAACGGTAAGACAGCGCTCGTTTCGCATTCGGTCAGTCAGATGGCTATCGTGGACGACATTCTGAAACGGTCAGCCAAGAACAGAGTAGAGCGTGCCAAGCGGAAGCAAATCGAGAGGTTCGTTGGCAAACTAATCGACGAGATAGAAGATGAATTGCATGTCCCAATCGGCATATTCTTACGTCCTGGAGAGAGGATTACGCCGAACTATCCAGCGATCTATTCCGATTTTGACCCAATTTTTGAAACTGCGGACTGGGGAGGTCCTACTACCGAAGAAGTAAAAAACGCACTACAACCCGTGTACGACGAACTTTGGGGTGCATTCGAAGTGGGTGCCATTAACGAGGAAATCGCACTATATCGCGGCGAGCCGAATCCATATATCAATCTCATGGAAAACAAAAGAGTTCGACGTCAACGCATTCGCTTGTCGGTTCAAGGAACCTTCTATCAGCAGTACACATATCAGTTCGCACACGAGTTCACTCACCTGCTTACTAACTGGGAAGAACGTGAGAGACAAGAATTCCGTTGGTTGACTGAGATGTTCGCGGAGTTGGGATCTGCATATGTACTCATCAGATTTTCGTTAGACCCTCCTTACGCTCCCTTCAACAGCGCCAATTGGTCGAGTTATTACAACGCGATCTATGGTAGGCTCAACGATCAACTTGCCTCGCGCCATGGAATCCAGCGAAATTCACCGCCTAGTGAGTGGCTCGGTCTACACATCCGCAAGATGCAGCGAAGCGCCGTTGAGCGAGAATTGAATTGGGGTGTGGCGCGGCATCTGTTGCCACAATTCCTCGTAGACCCCACATTGTGGGCGGAAGCTGGTGTCCTCTATCAATGGAATACAAGTAAGAACGGCAATCTTCACGAGTTTCTGGACTCTTGGGAACGTACTCTCGAGAAGAGACGCATGGATACCAAGTTAATTTCACTTCTAAGCAAGTCGCTTCCGAACGACGCCTTGTTCCGTTAAGGCATGCTTCGCTTGTGTTCGTCATTCATTCGTGAAGTGCAATAGCGAGTACATGACCGTTGCCTGATAGATTCCGCGCAAAACGACCGATTCCGAGCGACCGGATTGGTACGTTGCGCGAAGGCGCGCTACACCGCGATCTAAAGTCTCTCTATACCTTAACTGGTGCAAAAACGGAGCAAGTTGTTGGAAAGTTCGTCGTCGACATCTTGGACGGAGACCACGTTATCGAGATCCAAACGGCTAATTTCAGTGCCCTAAGCGGAAAACTGGTGGATTTGTTGGAATCTCACACGGTCACGGTTGTCTATCCGATTGCGCTTGCTAAGGTGCTCGTAAAACACACCGAGTCTGGTGAGCAGCGTCGCAAATCGCCAAGAGTCGGTTCGGTTTTCGATCTATTCGATGAGCTGGTCTACATGCCTACCTTGCTCGATCATCCTAATCTCGACCTAGAGCTTGTGTATACGAGCATTGAGGAGCATCGAAAGTTCGATCCAAAGCGCGCGTGGCGGCGTCGACACTGGGTGGTATCAGAAAAAAGATTGATCGACGTACTACGACAAGAACGATTCGACAAGATGGTGGCATTATTTGATTCATTCGCCGAGAACTTACCTAGTCAGTTCAGCACAGCCACGATCGCGAACGTCTTAGGGATTACGCGAAATAAAGCTCAGAAATTCGCTTACTGCTTTCGTCATGCAAACGTGATTGATGCATGTGGCAAGGAAGGCAATGCCGTGATTTACGAAAGGCTAGGGCAGCCGACGAACACTTCGTAAGTAGAAGTGTTCATCATTTTCAGTGCTTCTTTTGCGCGTGCGATACACGTCCTTTCAATTCAGGAATCGCGATCTCTACAACGTCGGCCAGCGTATTAACGAGCGAGAATTCCATGTCGTTTCGAACGGTGTCGGGTAGTTTCGTAAGTTCCGCTTCGTTGTCTTTCGGCAGAATGACATGGCGAATGCCGGTGCGATGAGCCGCTAACACCTTTTCGCGTATGCCACCAACTGGCAGGACCAGTCCAGAGAGCGTAATCTCGCCAGTCATCGCAACATCGTCGCGCACAGCCATTCTGCTGTACGCACTGGCTAGCGCGGTTGCCATCGTTACGCCCGCTGACGGACCGTCCTTGGGAACTGCACCTTCGGGGACGTGGATGTGTATGCCAGTGTCTTCAATCGATTCGCGGTCAATGTGCAAATCCGAGGCTGCTTTCCAGATATACGATCGGGCAGCGCGCGCAGACTCCTGCATCACTTGACCAATCTGGCCTGTAATGGTGACCTTTTCCTCTTTTGGCGCAAGAGAAGCCTCGATATACAGTACGTCGCCACCGGCCGCAGTCCAAGCTAAACCTGTCGCAACGCCGTCTCCCGTGTTTTCACGTACTCGATCTGCCTTGAACTTTTCAGGGCCGAGGAGCGTGGAAATGACCGGAGCGGTCACCGTTTTCGATAACGCCATGTTCAGCAAGCTTTCTTTTGCGCGTTTGCGTGCAACACGTTCAATCGTGCGTTCGAGTTCGCGAACACCTGCTTCTCGCGTGTAGCGCTGGATGCAGTGCTTGAGACCCGCAGGTGTGAACTTGAGCTGAGAGGATTTAAGTCCTGTGTTCTCAATTTGCCGCGGTATTAGGTACTTCTTCGCAATTTCAACCTTCTCAAGCTCGCTGTAACCCGTTAGTTCTAGGATCTCGAGGCGATCGAGCAGGGGTGCTGGGATCGTATGTGTGGTGTTCGCCGTTGTGATGAAGAACACCTTGGATAGATCGAATGGCAAATTGAGATAGTTGTCGCGAAACTCCTTGTTTTGCGCAGGGTCGAGAATCTCCATGAGAGCTCCCGATGGGTCCCCCCGATAGTCTCTTCCGAGCTTGTCGAGTTCATCGAGCATCAAAACGGGATTACGTACACCACTACGACGAACCGCTTGCAACACACGACCCGGCATTGCACCAATGTACGTTCGACGATGACCGCGGAGTTCCGCTTCGTCATGGAGTCCACCAAGGCTCATGCGCTCGAACTTGCGACCCATTGCGCGTGCAATCGACTGACCAAGTGATGTCTTGCCTACGCCTGGAGGTCCCACGAAACACAAGATCGATGACTTTGCGTCAGGGTTTAGCTGGAGTACGGCTAACGCTTCGAGTATTCGATCCTTGACATCATTGAGTCCATAGTGATCTTCGTCCAAGATCACTTTCGCGTGGCCTAGATCAAGGTTGTCCTCAGTGATGATGTTCCACGGCAGCTCGGCCACGAGTTCAAGGTAACTGCGAGCGACTTGGTACTCTGCAGCTTGTGGCGACATCTTCTGCAATCGTTTGAGTTCGCGATCAATCTCTGCACGAACTTGCTCGGGAAAGTTGATTTGCCTGATCTGTTCTTTGAGTTGCTGAATCTCGTCGTCAGTATCGCCTTCGCCAAGTGCTTCTTCGATCGCGCGCTTTTGTTGGCGAAGGAAGACTTCACGTTGGCCACTTTCATTGATCTTGTGTGCTTTCGATTGAATCTCTAACTGCACTTCCGCGACGCTAATGTCTTGCCTCAGCAAGTCACCTACTGTCTTCAATAGCGTCTCTACGCCTTGGATTTCAAGTAGCTCTTGATGCTTCGTGAAGTCGACGTTAGGTGACTTGGTGGCAAAGCGATACGCTTGCAACACGGGTTTCGTATTGTTTGCAACGAACTGCTTAAAGATCTGATCCCCCTTGTCGGGGTTCATCAGATTAGCAACTTTTCTCGCGAGCTCTAGGTTGTCATTCTGCAAGGCACGCACTTCGACGGACGCCGGTTTGTCCTGATCAACCTCGTCGTCGAGGGGCTCGTACGCGAGTTCCATGTAGTCTTCGTTCTCGCTCTGACTTAAGAGCTTGACTCGACGCACGCCTTCGAGAATGACTTGCGCACCGTTTTCACGCTCTTCGATGCGACGTACGGCACACATCATGCCTATGTCATATAGATCACCGAGGAGAGGGTCTTCATTGTCAATGT
>LXNI01000441.1_pt1 | contig 47680 bp, 43 predicted proteins | sample 809091 | NCBI WGS metagenome assembly LXNI01 (sample SAMN04870527, study PRJNA318959) | sponge metagenome | biome: 01000161; feature: marine sponge reef; material: water | host: Sarcotragus foetidus | place: Greece: Milos, Mediterranean Sea | collected 2013-05-29 | depth 5-7 m
ATCAACGCCTCTCGCGGCGTTGCGCCTCCTTGCCGTACGCTACGGGTATGGCTGCGTCGGTGCGCCTTGCGAGAGACGCCGCTGCCGTCGCATTCCATGGCGCTATTTCGGCGACGCACCACTAGTCGAAATGCTCGGCGCGCCGAACAATGAACAACCAGGTCAATACCCCGGAGAGCAGTACGAGCAATCCCGACCAGATGCCGGCTTCGGCCACGAAAGCCTCTTCGATGCTGTTGAACGCCTTGGTGGTAAGGGTGGGGAAGTCGAATGGGGCGATGAGCAGGGTTATGGGCAGCTCCTTCATCACCGACAGCATTACCAGCCCGCCCCCGGCCAACAGTCCCGGAGCCATGAGCGGCAGCTCTAGCGATCGGAAACGGCGCAACCAGCTGGCCCCCATGGTGCGGGCCGCGTCGGTCAGCCGCGACGGCACCGCGGCCACTGCAACCTGGGAGGTGCGCATTGTCTGGCCTCCGAAACGCACGATGTACGCGAACACCAGCAATACCAGGGTGTTGCGTAGGTGGCTGCCAATGTCGGTTTTCAGCGTCCAGAACAGCAGTGCCAGACCGATGAGAATCCCGGGCAGGGCAAAGGCGGACACGATCAGCGCATTGGCCACTGTGCCGATTCGCGACCGGTAGCGCACCACCAGATAGGCAGCCGGCAGCACGACGGCCACTGACACGACAGCAGCCAGAACGCTGCCGTAAGCGGTGTGCCAGGTCGGCGACCACACGTCGTCCCATCCCACGAGGAGGTCCCGCCCACCGGAGGCTTCCAGCCTTATCCCGTCGATGGTCCAGTCGGCCAGGGAGGCCAGCGGCCCCAACAGGGCCAGTGCCACCGCGCCGACCAGGAACGCCACCGCAATCGGCTTTGCCCGACCCAGTCGATAGACCACGGGCCTTCGCGATCGCACCGGTGCCGCGTGCTCAAAGCGCCGGGTGACGCCTCGCTCGACCAGCACCACCGCAGCGGCCAGCACCAGCAGGATCACGCTGAGAGCCATCGAGACGGTTTGGTTGTTGAGCCGGGTTGTGTAGATGACCCGGCTGAGAGTGTCGTAGCGCATGAGCTGTACCGCGCCGAAGTCGCTGATGGCGTACAGAAACACCAGCAGGGTGCCGGCGCTGATAGCGGTTGCCGTCTGGGGCAGCACGACTCGCTGGATGATGCTCAGCGGACTGTCGCCCAGCAGCCGGGCGGTCTCCTCCGCCGACCCGGGCAGGCGCCGCAGCCGGGCGGCTACCGGCAGATACACATACGGGTAAGTGAACAGGGTGAGTGCCAGCCACGCGCCGAACAGACCTCGCACCTCCACGTCCCATACCAGCCCCAAGTTGTCCAGCCAGTCGGACAGCAGACCTCCGGGATTGAGGGTGCGGATCAACGCCGCGGCGCCGATGAAGGTGGGGAACACCAGCGGCAGGGGCAAAAGTGCCTGCCACATGCGCTTTAGGGGAACGTCGCAGCGGGTGGTCAACCAGGCCAGAGCGGTGCCGAACACCGCGGTGGAAGCCGACACCAGCACGGCCAGCCACAGGGTACGCAGCAGCGGCCCTTGCGTGCGCTGGGAGAAGAGCACGCCCAGAGGGTCGCTGTGGAATGTGAAATTGCGCCACACCAGATAGCCCGCCGGGAAGGCGAAGGCGGCGGTCACCACGATGGCTACCACCTTCAACAGAACCGGAGACCGGAATGCCGTTGAGCGCACGAAGTGCGACTCTATCCACAGGTCGCCCTGATAGTAAAGCTTGCTTTACAAAAGACGAGACGGTCGCCGAATGATCGGACAGTTGGTTCTGGCCGGCAGTCAGTTGGCTACAGGCCGGGGAAAGGCCGCCGCCGCCGACCCTGAGTAGACCGGCGACACCCGGTCACCGGGGGCGAAGCTTCGCGTCCCGCTTACTCGGGCGAGGAGACGGATGCCGGCGGGGCTGGCCACGGTGACCATGGAGTCCGCCCCTTGAAATTCGAAATCCTCCACGGTGTGGGTTGCGCTGCCGCCTGTATCAGGGCGCAATTCCACGTCCTCGGGTCTGACTGCCACCTCGACTGGGCCTTGGCGGGAGTCGAGCAGGGGGATGGATCCGAAGTCGGAATGGGCGATATGGCCGTCGGCGTCGGCGGGGTACATCGACACAGCGCCGATGAAGGCGGCCACCCATGGGTTGGCCGGCCTTTGGTAGATCTCCGCAGGCGACCCGATCTGCACGATGCGCCCCGCATCCATAACGGCCACTCGGTCGCCCAACACCAGCGCCTCTTCCCGATCGTGAGTCACGAACACCGCGGTCATGCCCGTGGTCTGAAGAAGTTGGCGCACCTCGGTGCGGACATCACGGCGCAGCGCGGAGTCCAAGTTTGAAAAAGGTTCGTCCAGGAGCAAGGCAGTGGGCTGGGGGGCAAGAGCTCGGGCCAACGCCACCCGCTGCTGTTGTCCGCCCGAGAGGGTTTCGGGCATCCGGTTCTGCATCCCGGGAAGGTTCACCAGGTCCAGCGTCTTGGCCACTTCCTCCGCCCGCTTGCCGCGGGGGACTCCGTAGCCGACATTTCTGGACACATCCAGGTGGGGAAATAGCGCCCAGTCCTGGAACACCATGCCGACATTTCTGTCTTCGGGCCGAACCCAGGTTCCATTGCCAGCCACTTGGGCGCCGGCGATGTGGATCGTCCCCCGGTCGGCACGCTCCAGGCCGGCGATGATTCGAAGCAGCGTGGTCTTTCCACACCCGCTTGGCCCGAGCAAGGACACCATTTCGCCCCACCCCACGTCGAGACTGCATTCTTCGATCACCGTGGACCCCCCAAAGGACTTGGAGACGTCCTGCACCGACAGCAGCGGGACCGGGGGGACTAGGGCCATGAAAATGTAAGGCTAGCTTTATTGGGGTGATCTGACGCAGAACTACAGTGCTTGGCCATGTCCCAGGATCAGCGCCAGATCACGTTGGTTCCCACCGACGGCGGACCGATCGAGGTACACCTTTGCGGCGAGGGGCCGTTGGTGGTCATGCTGCCGTCGATGGGCCGAGGGGCGGGTGACTTCGACCAGTTGGCCGGCGACGTGGCGGCGGCAGGATACCGGGTGGCCTGTCCCGAGCCCCGGGGCATCGGGGCCAGTGCGGTGCCCGACCGGCAGGAGACCCTGTCGACACTGGCCGCTGATGCGGCCGCGGTGATCTCCGAAATCGGCGGCGGCCCCGCCGTGGTTGTCGGCCACGCCTACGGGAATCGCATTGCCCGCATGACCGCCACTGAGCATCCCGAGCTGGTGGAGAGCCTGGTGCTGCTGGCCTGTGGCGGGTTCATTCCGGTTACCGAGGAGATGGGCGTGGCTATGAGGACGATCTTCGACACCCGCAACCCGCCCGAAGCCCGCCTCGACGCGGTGGCTCGGGCGTTTTTCGCACCGGGAAACGACCCCAGCGTTTGGGCCGACGGCTGGTACGGGAAGCTGGCCCGTTATCAAGAACAGGCCACTGTGAACACCCCAGTTAGCGATTGGTGGGCTGGAGGCACCGCCCCCATGCTGGCGGTTCAGCCAGCCGACGACCAGCTGGCCGTGCCGGCCAACGCCGATGCCCTGGTCGAAGCGGTGGGCGACCGGGTGGAGGTAGTGGTCATCCCCGACGCCGGCCACGCCCTATTGCCCGAGCAGCCCGAAGCGGTGGCCGAAACAGTGATCGGGTGGCTCGACCGCCGCCGGGCCGAGGTCCGCGTCTAGTCGGGTTCCGGCGCTCAGTTAGTTGCGGGGGACCTCGTTCCAGGGGATGCCCTTGTCCACCCGGGGTTCGCCGGGGAGGCCGAGGATCTGCTCGCCCAAGATGTTGCGCATGATCTCAGTGGTGCCGCCCTCGATGGAGTTGGCCCGAGACCTCAAGAAAGCGTGGCCGATCCCGTTCTCGACTCCGGTTTCCGACACCATGTCGGGCCGGCGGAAGGTGTAGTCGAATTCCACTGAGCCGGCTAGGCCCTGAAGGTTTATGCACTCTTCGAAAATGTCCTTGTTCAACTCTGCGTGGATGGCCTTGGCCACCGAGCCCTCAGGACCGGGGTTGCCGGCCCGGCGGTTCTGCGACGCCCGCATGTTGGTGAGCCGCAGCGTCTCGGCCTGGCTCCACAGCTGCATCACCCGGTCTTGGCGGGTCGAGGTTCGCTGTTCTGCAGGCAGCTCGGCCCACACCCGTACCAACTCCGCAATGCTGCCCGAGCCCCGCTTGGGCGAGCCGCCGCCCCCGATCACGGTGCGCTCATTCATCAGCGTGGTGAGAGCCACCCGCCAACCCTCACCCTCATCGCCGATGCGGTCGGCGTCGGGCACTCGCACGCCGGTCATATACACCTCGTTGAACTCGGCCTCACCGGTGATCTGGCGCAGCGGGCGCACCTCCACCCCCTCGGCGTGCATGTCCAGCGCGAAATAGGTCATGCCCTTGTGCTTGTGGGCGTCGGGATTGCTGCGGGCCACCAGCATGCCCCGGTCGGCCAGGTGAGCGAGGGTGTTCCAAACCTTCTGGCCGTCAACGTTCCACACCTCGCCGTCGCGCACGGCCCGAGTGGCCAATCCGGCGAAGTCGCTGCCCGCCCCCGGCTCGGAGAACAGCTGGCACCAGCGCTCCTCGCCGGTGAACATCGGTCGCAGGAACCGGCGCTTTTGCTCGTCGGTGCCGTGGGTCACGACGGTGGGTCCGGCCAGGGTGAAGAAGAAGGCACCAGGGTCGGCCGGCCCTGCTCCGGCGTCTCGCAGCCGCCCCTCGATATGGCGCTGGTAGCGAGGAGCCAAGCCGAGACCGCCGAAGCCTTCAGGAAAATGCACCCAGGCCAGCCCGTAGTCATACTGGTAGCCGCGAAACTCTTCCACCGACATGGTGGTGGGATCGTGTTCAGCCAAAAGGGCGTCGATGGCCTCGTCGACTTCTGCGGGGATACCGTCAGTGCTCACAAGGCCAATCTAGCCAAGCACTCCATTGATTGGCGGGCCGCCACATGGGTTTCCAGGGCATTGAGTTCGTCTGAGAACACCTCGACTGAGACAGGGGCGTCGACACCGCGGTCGAACAGATCAGCCAGCAGACCGGCGATGTTGCCGTGGCCCTCGCCGGGCATCAGGCGATGGTGAATGCACTCGTAGGCGATCTCATCGGGGGTTGGCTGGCCCTCGGGGTCCGCACCGGTGTCTCCGATCTGGATGGCTTTGATCATGGCTGGGTCAATAGCCGGGTCCACTTGGCCCCGCTCCGGTCCCCGCCACAGATGCCAGGTGTCGAGCAGCAGCCCCGCGTTGGGGCGATTAGCCCGCTTGATAATCTCGGCCGCCACCCGGTGATCGTCCAACGGCGACCAGGAGAAGGGTTCGATCAGGGCCAAGATGCCGTGTTCAGCAGCCTGATCGGCGATCTCGGCCAGTGTTGCCGCGGCTTGTTCCCGGTGCTCGCATGGCTGCCAGTCGGAATGCTCCAACACCGTGATCGAGCGGGTGCCCAAGGCCGCGGCCGAGGCAACTGCATCCTCGGCGCCCTCTGGCGACCGCATCGTCATTACCACTCCGTCGTACTCGGCGATCTGAAGGTTCAGCTCGTTCAACAGATTCAAGATGGCGGCATCGTCCCATCCCCGCTCATGGAGCTTGCGGTGCTCCCATCCGTAGATCGACAGCCGGGCGAATCCGGCGGCCGATGCGGCCCGGGCCTTTTCTTCCCACGGCACCCGGCCCAGCGTCCCCGTGCACAGATAGGGGGGATGGTTCACGGGCCCAGCCTATGAAGGGCTGTCGGATCGGGGCTTCGCCTCGGCCAGTTCGGCGATGTAGGCGAGTTCCTCGTCGGTGTCGGCTCGGATGGTGAGGCCGGTGGCTTTGGTGTCGCACCAGCGGGCGAAGCGCTCCTTGATGCGCTGACGGGAGCCGATCAGCGCCCCGTCGTCGATGTATTCGTCGGGCACCGCGGCCACGGCCTCGTCCCGGCGGCCGGCCATGAACAGCTCCTGAATGCGCTCGGCGGCCTCGCCGAAGCCCCGGCGCACCATGGCGTCGCGGTGGAAGTTGTGCTCCCGGGTGCCGTAGCCCCCCACCAGGAATGCGAACTGCGGCTTGGCCTCGTCGATGGCCCCCTGCACGTCGTCGGTAATCGACACCCGAGCCCCGGCTTGGATCTCGATGTCGTCCCAGGTTCGCCCGGCCCGGTCGAGCCCGGCCTGGATGGCATCGGTGTAGATGTGGGCGCTGCCCGGGGTGTAGCCCAGTGGCAGCCACCCATCGGCCAACTCGGCCATCAACGCGGTGTTGGCCGGCCCGCCGGTGGCCAAGAACACGGGGATGTCAGGGTTCATGTGCAGAATCGATTTGAGCGGTTTGCCGATGCCCAGAGCGTCCTCGCCGGCATACGGCAGGCTGACCTGCGACCCGTCGTGGGTCAACGGGCCCTCCCGGGCAAACACCTTCTTGATGATGGACACGTAGTCGCGCAGCAGGGCGTTGGGCTTGCCCCAGGGCTGGCCGTACCACCCCTCCACGATCTGCGGGCCCGACAGACCCAGTCCGCAGATGGCCCGCCCCGGCCCGGCCAGCGCCTCCAGGGTGCCGAACTGCATGGCGGCGGTCACCGGCGGCCGGGCGGCCACCTGGCACACCGCAGTGCCCAGGCGGATGTGGCGGGTTTGGGCCGCAATCCAGGCCAGCGGAGTGATGGCATCAATCCCGTAGATCTCCGCCGACCACACCGAGTCGTACCCCAGCCGCTCGGCCAGCTGCACCCTGGCCAACTGCTCTTTGGCCCGCGGTATGTCCAGCTTGGCCTGGTTCCAAAGATCTACCCCGATTCCCAGCTTCATATGCTTTGACTATCCCACTCCCGGTGGTCGGCAAGTGAATTGGCGGTGGGTAGAATTCGGCGGTGCCTACCAAGTTCTTGCATGCGTTTGCTCCGCCCGCGGCCGACGACTTCATCACCATCGTGCGGGCCGAGGGCTGCACGCTCTGGGATGACCAGGGGAAGCGGTATCTGGATGCGCTGGCCAGCCTGTGGTACTGCCAAGTTGGCCACGGCCGGGCCGAGATCATCGACGCGGTGGCCGACCAGATGCGGCTGCTCGACGCCTACCAGACGTTCGCCCCGTTCACGAACCAGCCGGCCGAGGAACTGGCCTCGATGGTGGCTGAGCGGTCGCCGCTGGCCGACGGGCGGGTGTTCTTCTGCGGCTCGGGCTCCGAGGCAGTGGATTCCGCCCTCAAGATCGCCCGGGCAATACACCAGCTTCGGGGCGAGCCCGACCGCCAGGTGATCATCCGGCGCACCGACGCCTACCACGGCACCAACTTCGGAGGCACCACGGCCCAGGGAATCGCCCCCAACCGGGAGGGATGGGGCGATCTGGTGCCGCATTTCGTGGAAGTCCCCCGCGACGACATCGAGGCGGTGAGCACCACCATGGCTGCCAACGAGGGCCGGGTGGCCGCCGTCATCACCGAGCCGATGCAGGGGGCCGGGGGAGTGTTCCCGCCCCAAGACGGCTATTTGGAGGGACTGCGGCGCCTGTGCGACCAACACGGAGCCCTGCTCATCATGGACGAGGTGATCTGCGGATTCGGCCGTACTGGGCAGTGGTTCGGGGCCCAGCACTATGGCGTCACCCCCGACCTGATGACGTTCGCCAAAGGGGTCACCTCGGGGTACCTGCCGGTGGGAGGGGTCATTTGCAGCCGTGACGTGTGCGACGTGCTGGAGCAGCCCGGCTTTTTGCTGCGCACCGGCTACACCTACGCCGGGCACCCCACCTGTATGGCCGCCGGAGTGGCCAACCTGGCCCTGATGGAAAAAGAGCAGCTTGTTCAGCGCGTGCCGCATTTGGCCGACAAGCTCACCGAAGGGCTGGCCGCCCTCCAGGCCGACGGGCTGATCCAAAGCTACCGGGGAACCGGAGCGGTGTACGCCGCTGAACTGGGCTATGACGCGGCTGCTACCCGAATGCAGTTGCTGGAAGCCGGAGTGGTGCTGCGGCCGGTTGGAACCGCCTTGGCCATATGCCCGCCCCTAGTGATCACCGACCATGAGATCGGCGTGCTTTTCGACACGATGGCTGACGTATTGGCCCAGAGCTAGGCTAGAATCAGCCGATCATCTGGCCGGCGTCCACCCGGATCTCCAGCCCGGTCACCCCCCGGCCCCGCTCGGAGGCCAGAAACAGCACGGCCTGGGCGATGTCTTCAGGGTCGACGTGGCGGCGCAGGGCCGCGCTGTGGGCAGCCCGATCGGAGACCTGCTGGGGGGTCTTGTCGGTCTGCTCGGCGATGCCCTGCCACAGCCGATCCAGGTTGTCGCCGGTGATGTAGCCGGGGGTTACGATGTTCACCCTGATGTTGTGGGGGCCGAGCTCTCGGGCCATCACCATAGAAGCGGTGTGCATGGCCGATTTTGTAGAGGTGTAGATGGCCATCTTCTCGGGTACCGAATGGGTGCTGAGGGTGCTGATCTGCACGATCGAGCCCCCGCCTGCCGCTTTCATGTGCTCGGCGGCGCGACGGCTCACCTCCAGGGTGCCAACCACGTTCAGCTCGAAGGAGTAGCGGTAGTCGCCCCAGTCGATGTCGGCCACCGCGGCGCGGGCCCCGCCGGCGGTGGCTACGTTCACCACCGCATCCACCCTGCCCAATTCGGCAGCCGCGGTGTCGGCCATGGCCGCGGCTGAGTCGTGGTGGGCGATGTCGGTGGGAATGGCCAGTACCCGTCGCCCAGTGGCCGCGGCCACTTCAGCGGCCAGCGCCTCCAACGGTTCGGCCCGGCGGGCCGCCAGAGCCAGGTCGGCGCCATCTTCGGCCAAGGCCAGCGCGCACGACCGCCCCAACCCCGGCCCCGCCCCGGTGATGATGGCCACCTTGCCGGCCATAGAACGGTTCATCTGGTTCCTTTGCTGGTCATGGTGCCTCGGTCCGACGCCGGCGGCGTCGGCGCTACAGAGTCTCGGGCATGTCGGGGGCCCAGTTGGCGCCGTTGATGTGGCTGCCGCCGTCCACGTACAGCGTGTTGCCGGTGACGTACTGGGCTTCTTCGGTCGACAAGAACAGCGCCACCGGAGCGATGTCGCCCTCGGGGTCGCCCATCCGACCCATGGGGTTTGCCGCCTCGGCGTTGCGAATCAGATCGGGCATCATCTGCTCCACCCGGCGGGCCGACGCGGTCTTGGCCCCCGGACAGATCACATTCACCACGATGCCGTAGGGGGCCCACTCTCGGGCCGCAGTGCGGCTCAAGGTCCGCAGCGCCTCCTTGGCGCAGTTGTACTCGAGGGTGCCCATGTGGGCGTTCACCCCGTTGAGCGAGCACAGGTTCACGATCCGGCCGTACTGCTGATCCCGCATAGGTCGGAAAGCGGACTGCATGGCCCAAAGCGGGCCGTAAAGGCCCACGTGCATGGCGTCGTTCATCAACTGGTCGGTCTTGACCTCTACCCGGCACAGCTCGCCGCCGCCCCAGGCGTTGTTGATGAGCACGTCGAGGCGCCCCCAGTTCTCGATGGCGGCGTCCACCATGGCCAGAACCTCGCCTTTGTCGGCCACATCCACCCGCATCGGTCGGGCATCGGCGCCGAACTCGTCGCGCAGCTCGCCGGCCACCCGCTCGGCGGCTTCATTTTCGATGTCGGTGACCAACAGGGTGGCCCCCTCAGCAGCAAACCGACGACAGATGCCGTGGCCGATGCCATCGCCGCCACCGGTGACTACTGCCACCCGATCGTTCAACTGTCCCATGTTGCGCTCCTTTCAGATGTTGATTGCGAGGGAGGGGAGGCTCAGAAGGCGATGACCGAGCGCAGGGTCTCGCCCGCCTTCATGGCCGCATACCCGTCGTTCACCTCATTGATGTCGATAGTGGCCGACACCATCTCGTCGAGCTTTAGGCGCCCGTCGAGGTACAGGTCGATGAACTTGGGCATGTCCAGGCGGAAGCGGTTGCCGCCCATGAGCGAACCCTGAAGCTTCTTCTCGCTCAAGATGATCTCCCCGCCGGGGATGGTCACCTGGCTGGTCATGGGCAGCATCCCGATCACCGTGGCGGTGCCGCCGATGCCGATCATGGCCCAAGCCTGCTCGGCGGTGGCCGACAAGCCGATGGCCTCGAACGAGTAGTCGGCGCCGCCTCCGGTTATCTCGTGGACAGCGGCCACCGGATCTACCTCGGAGGCGTTCACAGTGTGGGTGGCGCCCATAGTGCGGGCCATCTCCAGCTTGGAGGCCACCACGTCGACGGCGATGATGGGCGTGGCCCCCACGATGCGGGCTCCCTGCACGGCCGACAGGCCGATTCCGCCGCAGCCGATCACCACCACGCTGGATCCAGCCGGCACTTGCGCGGTTCGCATTACCGCGCCCAGCCCGGTGGTCACCCCGCATCCGATTAGGGCGGCCCGGTCGAGCGGCATGTCGTCGCGGATCTTGACCACCGCCCGCTCGTGTACCAGCAGTTCCTCGGCGAACGAACCCAGCCCGGCAAAGGCGGTACACGGCCGGCCGTCGTCGAACGTCAGCGAGGGAACGGGGCGGCCCGAGCGCATGGAGTCGGCGTCGAGACACAGGTAGGGCTTGCCCTGAAGGCAGGTGCGGCACACCCCGCACCACATCGACACGCAGGTGATGACGTGGTCGCCGGGCTTCACGTAAGTCACGTCGTCGCCCACCGCGGCCACCACGCCAGCCGACTCGTGGCCCATCACCATCGACTGCGCCACCGGCCAGTGCCCGTCCATGAAATGAAGGTCGGAGTGGCACAGCCCGGCGTGGGTGGTGCTGATGAGCACCTCGTTGGCATTTGGCTTGTCGACAGTCAGATTCTCGACGACCAGATCACCTGGACTCGTGTGCAAAACGGCGCCGCGCATGGGGTTCTCCTTGATTACTGGGACTTAGGTAGTGGTCAGGAAAGTTTCTATCAGGCCGGTCACGTAGCCGATGTCGTCGTCGTCCAGGGAGTGGTTCATGGGGAGCACCACACCCCGCTCCATGATGGCGTCGGCGTTGGGCAGACCACCGTCGGGCTGGCGGAAGTCCACGCCGGACATGAAGGGCTGGCGGGTGGCATTGCCAGTCCACACCGTGCGGGTGTCCACGCCGTTGGCGTCGAGGTGGGCTTGCAGATCGGCCCGCACGAAACCGGCGTCGGTGGCGATGGTGAGCGGATAGCACAGCCAGGCGGTGTCCAAACCCTCGGTCTGGTGGGGGAGGCGGAATCGGTCGGTGTGGTTGGAGAAGAAGTCGGTGTAGAGATCGAAGCTGCGGGTGCGGCGGGCGAAGTTCTGGGGCACTTTGTCGAGCTGTTTTCGCCCGAAGGCGGCGCCGATCTCGGAGGGCTCGAAGTTCCAGGCCAGCTCGTCGAAGATGAACTGATTGTCGTAGTGGATGCCGTCGAGGTCTTCCCAGAAGTCCCGGTCCCGGCGCTTGGACCCGTAGAAGTGCAGCTCGGAGCGGCGTCCCCAGCGGCGCAGCAATAGGCCCCGGTCCCGCAGGTCCTCGTCGTCAAGCAACACCATGCCGCCGTTGCCCGCACAGGTGATGATGTGCGATGACGCGAAGCTGGTGACGGTGAGGTCGCTGCGGGTGCCGGTGGGAGCGCCCCGCAGTACCGGCCCCAGGGCATCGCAGCTGTCTTCTATGACGAACAGACTGTGGCGGTCGGCGATGGCCCGGATGGCGTCCCAGTCGGGAGCGTTGCCGATGAGGTTGGGGGCCAAGATGGCCCTCGTTTTTTCCCCGATGAGGCTCTCGATGGAATCAACGTCGATCTGGTAGGTGTCGGGGTCCACGTCGGCGAACACCGGCACCAGCCCGGCCCGCACCAGCGGGGCCACGTCGGTGGAGAAGGTCACCGAAGCGGTGATCACCTCACCGCCCGGCGGCAGGTCGGCCAACTCCACCGCCAAATACAGAGCCGATGAGCCAGAGTTGCACATCAACCCTCGCTGTTTGCCGAAACGCTCGGCCACCTCCCATTCGAAAGCGGTGACGTTGCGCCCCGGCCACAGGGCCGCCGCCCCGCCTCGCAGCACCTCCACGACGGCCTCGATCTCAGCCTCATCGTGAACACTGGCCGCATAGAAGATTCGTTCTCCCATTGGCCCTCAGTCTGCCCCACCCGTGTCGCCAAGCTGTGATCAAAGCGGCGGGTCAAGCCCCTATAGACCAGGTCAACCTGTTGTGATCAAACAGTGTGGCAGGGGTCGGAGTGGCCGGCGGACATGGCTTCTAGGAAGCCGGAGGCGCGTTCTTGGCGGGGGTAGCGGTTGGCCAGTTCCCAGAAGGCGGGGCTGTGGTTGGGCTCGCTGAGATGGGCCAGTTCGTGGACGATGACCGCGTCAAGCACCCAGCCGGGCACCCGGGCCAGGCGGGTGGAGACTCGGATAGTGCCCCGGGCCGAGGTGCACGAGGCCCAGCGGTCGTTCTGCTCCGCCCAGGTGACCGACTCGGGTTGGGCGAGGCCATAGCGTGAGGCCAGATTGACAGCCCGTTCGGCCAGGTTCACCCCGCCGGCTTCGGCCGCACGCTTGCGCTCGAGGCGGACTACCAGGCTCGCCACCATTTCGGCCTCGGCGTCGGGGGTCATTCCGGCGGGAACCCGTACTTCAATGCAGTCGGGCAGGATCTTGGCTGCGGCCGTCTTGCGGCGCCTTGGACTGCGGATAACGCGGATCGGTAGCTGCGGCAGCGCTTCTGGAACTGCGTCGACTGAAGCGGCCGTTGCGGCGTCCAATGCCGTGTCTACGAGGGTCGAACTCACAGTGCGACCATACCGACGGGGAGTGACGGTTTGGTGGATACTGGCGCAGCCAAGCGGCTGCGGTAACGTCCGGCCAAGACCAAGGGGGAGACTGAAATGGCTGATCAGACCAAGACCCAGGTGGCGTGGGCCGAAATGGTTGACGCCCTGTCAGAGGTGAGCGAGCGCTTTTGCGGCGAGGAGTGGGGGGTGTCGGGCGACCAGGACATCGCCGACAGCCACCGCTTGGCGCTGCACATTCTCCAGTCGGCGCTGTTCTCCCACGCCGAGTTCGACCCTGAGCGCCCGGTGTGGCGCCGTATCGTGTCGCCTACCCGCAAGTTCACCGGCGACAACGCCGATGCGGTGTACTTCGAGGCCCCGGTGAGCGGCGACTTGGCCTACCGGGTCACCGGAAATCTGGCCGGAGCGGTCTACACGTCGTTCACCGTGGAGCTGGGCTCTGCCGACGGCAAGTACGCCACCGGCACCGGCGGCGTGCTCAACGACAACGACATCGATGTTGACGCCGACGGCAACTACGAGGTGTTCCTCGGTGGTGAGCACCGGGACCGCAATTGGCTGGACTTGCCCACCGACGCGGGCCGGATCACCACCCGGCACTATTTCGAGGTTCCCAAGCCGGCGGCGGCCGATGAATCGCTCCACATTCCCCTCACCATCGAGTGCCTGTCGCCGGTAGGCCCGGCCACGCGGTGGACCGACGAGACGGTGGCCGAAGCCATCAATCGGGTCAACAATCACGTGCTGGGCAAGACCCTCCAGCAGCCCATCCCCGGCACCTACCCCATGCCGACATGGGTCAGCCGCGAGCCCAACGTGCTTCCCGACCCCCAGCCCCCCGGCACCATGGGATTCGCGGCCTTCGACGCCTACTACACCCTGGGTCGCTATGTGCTCGGCCCCGACGAGGCCTTGGTGATGACCGGGCGCTGGCCGGAGTGCAAGTTCGGCAACGTGTGCCTGTGGAACGCGGCTGGCCAGACCTACGACTACGCCAACCGCGTCACCAGCCGCAACCGGGCCAACACCACACTAGAGGCTGACGGCTCGTTCAAGATGGTCATCGCCCACGAAGACCCCGGCGTGTACAACTGGCTGGACACCGAGGGCCGCCCTTCCGGCAGCATCTTCTGGCGATTCTTCCTCCCCACCGGCAACGTGGAGCGAATCGAACCGGAGCTGGTCAAGCTCTCAGATCTGCGCTGAGCGCTGTAAGGGCTTCGGTGTCGAAACCGTAGAGGTCGGCGGCGTTGCCCCCCACTAGTTGGGCCACCTCGGCGTCGGGCCGGCCGGCGAACTGCTCTACCAGCAATTCCTGAGAGCGGGGCCATGTACCCTCGATATGAGGGTAGTCGGAGCCCCACATCAGTTGTCCGGCACCGAGTTGATCCACCACGTCCACTTCCTCGGGGTCGGTGAAGCCTGCCCCCAGGTACACCTGGCGGCGGAAGTCGCCCAGCCAGCGGTTGTAGGCCCGGCAGCCGGCCAGCCACAGGGCGGGATCCTGCTCGTACTGGTAGGTCATCAGCCCCACGTCGAAGGGGGTCACCGATGGGTCGCCCGCGCCGGGATACAGCACCTCGGCCACGGTCCCGTCAGCCTCGAGTTCTTGGAGCCGCCGGGCCGAGTCCCAGCCCCCGCCAACGCCGCCGGCGGCCACCTCCTCGATGGTGCTGAACTCTTCAAGGGCCTGCTCGCTGTAGATCGCCGCTCCAGTGTGCTCGGCCTTTCTCCTCTTCTTGGCCTCGGAGTCGCTTAGCCACTCGTCGTAGGCGCCTTCCAAACCGGGGTCCAAGTACTGCCGGTAGGTGTCAGGCAGCGCACTGGCGTGGCAGTCGGCGGAGATCATCAACAGGCCTTCCATGGCTCAATTGTGACCTCCGGCAATGGGGTGCGCGGAATCAGACCGCCGGTCGGGGAGAATGTCGGGATGCAATTGCAGGGCCAGGCGCCTGAGCTGCCCGACGGGCTGGACTGCGTCGACCCCGATCTGCTGGAAAGACTGCGGAACGGGGTGGTTGACAAGCTCCCCGAGCGCGCCCTCGACTGTTTGCCTGCCGATGTGCGGGATCAAGTCCCCGATGAGCTGATCGGGTTCGCCACCAACAACCCCGAACTGGCGCTGGTGGCAGTGCCCATTGCGGTGGTGACGTCACTGGTGTTCTTGTACAAGCTGATGAAGAGGGCCTTCATCGTCGCCCTGTTCTTCGGTGGGGTGGCGGGGGCGGCGTGGTGGTGGTGGCTGGCCGGCGCTGCCGGTGCGTCGCACTAGGACGCTGCTTGACGATAGGCAACCCCCGTTGCTCACGAGCGCTGCTTGACGATAGGCAACCCCCGTTGCTCACGAGCGCTGCTGGACGAATGACCGCCGCCCAGACCCGTATGGGAGGCTAAGCGCATGGCAAAGCGACGCGACAAGATCCGCCTCACCCCCGAAGAACTCGAGACCTTCATCGAGGAGCAGAAGAGCCTCCAAGTGGCCACCATCAACCAAGACGGGACACCTCATCTGAGCACTCTGTGGTTCGCGGTGGTCGATGGCGACGTCGTGTTTGAGACCTACACGAAGTCGCAGAAGATCAAGAACCTGGAGCGGGACAACCGCATCGCGCTGCTGCTGGAGGACGGCCTTGAGTACGACAAGCTCCGGGGTGTAGCCATCAACGGGCACGCCGAGCTGCACACCGACCCTTCCGTGGTCCACCGCTACGCCCTAGAGGTGATGGATCGCAACAATCCCGAAATCGACCGGGAGATGCTGTCGAAAGCGGCCGAGAGCATGGCCTTGAAGCGCACCGCAGTAGTTGTCAAGGCCGAGAAGACCATCAGCTGGGACCACACCAAGCTGGGCGGTTCCTACTGAGATCTGGGACCACACCAAGCTGGGCGGTTCCTGTTGAGATCTGGGACCACACCAAGCTGGGCGGTTCCTGTTGAGATCTGGGACCACACCAAGCTGGGCGGTTCCTGTTGAGGTCTGGGCGGCGCCTGTTGAGGGCGTTTGTGTCTCTGCCTTGCAACCGGTAGTGCGCGCCCACTGCTGTCCGCAGGGCCGGTAGCGTTGGTGATCTGGTGAAGGACCTCCTGAGGTGGCTGTCCCACCTGTTCCGGCTGGCCGTGCTCATGCCCATGCTGGCGCTGGCTGTGGCTGCCACCTTGTTCGTGGTGTGGCCCCCGACGGCCGACGTGCTCAAGTCTTGGGAGTCCACCGCGGTGGAAGTGAACTTGACTGAGAACGTGAGCCTCAATGAGCTGTCCATCCGCTCCTATGTTTACGACTCCGACCGCCGAATCATCGATGTCTTTAGCTACATCGAGAACCGGGGGCTGGTGGACCTCGACGACATCTCCGAGGAGGTGAAGCACTCGGTGATCGCCATCGAGGATGAGAACTTCTACCTGCACACCGGAATCGACCTCAGCGCGGTGTTCCGGGCCGGTCTTCAGAACGTGGGGGCCGGGGGCATCACCCAGGGGGGCTCCACCATCACCCAACAGCTCATCAAGAACCTGGTGGTGGGCAACAAGGTCGAAGCCGAGCGCAAGCTCCAGGAGATGTCCATGGCCAAGCGCCTCGAGCGGGAGATGGAAAAAGACGAGATCCTGCATCTCTATCTGAACACGGTGTATTTCGGCCAGGGTGCTTACGGCGTGCAGGCCGCAGCCGAGGTGTACTGGGGGATGGATGCCGCCGATCTGGGTTGGGGTGAGGCTGCGCTCTTGGCCGCGTTGATCAGCAACCCCAGCGGCTATGACCCCATCTACAACCCCTTGGGCGCCCTGCGCCAGCGGCGCATCGTGCTGAACCGGCTGGCCGTGTTGGGCTACATCACCGAGGAGCAGGCCGACTCGTACCACCTCCAACCGCTGCCCACCGAGATCGACGAAATCGAACTGCCCCCCAGGAGCTACTTCGTGGAGGAGGTGAAGCAGCAGCTTTTGGACGATCCCCGATACCTGGGCGGGAGCCCCGAGGAACGCTTCAACCTGGTGTTCAACGGCGGCCTCAGCATCCACACCACCTTCGACCCCGCTGCCCAGCGCCAGGCGGAGGCCGCGGTGGCCGCCACCCTGGTGGAGTACAACGAGGGCGATCACGGCGGCGTGGTGGCCACCATGGCTGTGGCCGCCCTCGAGCCCGACACCGGGGCGGTTCGAGCGGTGGTGGGCGGCCCAGGGTTCGCCCAGGATCAAGAGGAGTTCAACCTGGCCACCCAGGGCTCCCGACAGCCGGGGTCGGCGTTCAAGACATTCGTGATGATGACCCTGTTCGAACAGGGGTACCAGCCCAGCGACCGCATCAGCGGGCGGGGTCCCTGTCAGATACCCAACCCCGGCGGCGTGCCCGACCCCTACGTGGCCAACAACTTCGCCAGTTCGCCGGGGCTGGTTCAGACCATTTCCGATCAGATCAGGGTCTCCTCCAACTGCGCTTTCTTGCGGTTGGGACGGGTTGCGGGAATCCAGCCGGTAATAGACACTGCGACGAAGATGGGCATCACCACTGAGCTCGAACCGGTGGCATCGCTCCCGCTCGGTTCCGAGGAGGTCCACCCCATCGATATGGCGTCGGCGTACGGGGTTATGGCCACCGGCGGGATCCGCTACGAGCCCTACTTCATCGAGCGGATCGTCGACCGCCAGGGCAACGTGCTCTACGCCCATGAGCTGTCGGGCCAGCGGGTGGTGTCGGAGCGCTCGGCCTGTTGGGCCACCGACGTGCTGGAGAACAATGTCATCAACGGCACCGGGCGACGGGCTCAGCTTCCCCTCCAAACCGCGGCGGGCAAGACCGGTACTACCGAGGAATCGGCCGATGCCTGGTTCGTGGGGTTCACCCCCCATCTGGCTACCGCGGTGTGGCTGGGCAACCCCAACGAGCGAATTCCCATGCGCAAGGTGACCGGCAGCTCCTATCCGGCCATGGCCTGGGGCCGGTTCATGACCAGCTATCACGAGGGCCTGGAGGTAGTGGACTTTCCGAGCTGTTCCAGCGAGACCCAGGTCGGCGAGCTGATCGAGTTGGGGGACGTATTCACCGTGGGCGTCCCCTGCGCGACCCCCCTAGCACCTGAAGACCCAGAGGTGATCGTGCCGATCATCGTGCCGGTGGACACCGACGGTGACGGCACGCATGACGCCTGTGTAGACCTATTGGTCACCGAGGGGGTCGAGCCCTGCGGATTCAGCGAGTTTGCGGTGGAGGGCGGAGAGCCCATCCCGCTGTACTGCGGGACGCCGTCGCCCATCGAGGTGGAGTGTCCCGACGGACAGTTCCCCTTCGACTCCGACGATGACGGCGTCGCCGACACCTGCGTGGGCACTGCATCCGGTCCGGACTCCCCGCCAGATTCCGGCGTCACCCCCGACACCGTCGACGGGGCTGAACCAAGCGATACCCCCAACACCTAGTATCACGCCGTGAGCGATGATCAATTCCAGCGTCTGCTGTCTGTGCAAGACCACGACACCCGGATCGACCAACTGCGCCATCGTTTCGACACCCTCCCCGAGCGGGCTGCCCTGGCCGCCCGCCAACTGTCCCGTCAACAGGTCCACGACCAGCGGGAGGCGTTGCAGGTCAAGCGCTTGGAGTTTCAGCGGAACCTCAAGCGCAACGAGGACGAACTGGCCGCTCTAGAGGACCGGTTCAAGCGGGAGAAAGACCGGCTGTACTCAGGGGAGATCAGCGGCACTCGGGAGTTGCTGACCCTTCAAGAAGAGGTAGACGGGCTGCGGTCCCGATGCTCCGACATGGAAAGCGATGCCTTGGAGTTGATGGAGTCGATTGAGGAGATCGAGGCCGGGGTGGAGGCGCTGGACGCTGAACTGGAATCTGCCGAAACCGAGGTGACCGCGGGGCAACAAGAGTTGGCGGAAGCGGAGGCGGTTGTCCGAGCTGAGATCGATCAGGAGAACGCCGCTCGCTCAAGCGAAGCCGCCGACATTCCCGCACCGTCTCTGGCCAGCTACGAGGAACTGAGGATTCGAATGGGCGGGGTGGCCGTGGCCCGGCTCCGCAACGGCACCTGCGAGGGCTGCCACCTTGGGCTGTCGGCCATGGAGTTGGACCGCATTCGCCACGCACCGGCCGATGAGGTGTGCTACTGCGAGGAGTGCGGCCGCATCCTGGTGCGGACCTAGTGTTCCTCTGGTTCCTGGCCCTCAGCTTCGTGCTGGTGGCCTTGGTGTTCGACAGCCCAGCTCTGGACTACCGGATGGTGATGCTCGGAACGGTGCTGCCCGTGGTTGAGCTTCTGGCCGGCGGTCCGTGGGCGCTGCACACCCTGCTAGCCCCGCTGGTGGCGCTGGTGCTGGTGATGCTGTTCACTCGCAACCGCCGCCTGGCTCGGCGCCGCTGGCTGGGACTGCCCATCGGTCTGTTCATGTACTTGGTGCTGGATGGAGCATGGCTGCGGACCGAGCTTTTCTGGTGGCCGGTGTGGGGCGTTCGGGTGGACAGCGGCGAACTGCCCGATTTCAAGCCCGCAGCCTTGCTGATCGCGCTGGAGTTGATCGGGTTGGCCGTGGGGGCCTGGGCGATTCGCCGCTACGGCTTGGCCGACCGGGATCGGTTGCGCTTGTTCTGCACCCAGGGCCGCCTGGATCGGACCCAGATGGGCGGTTCCCGGCCGCGGCGGCGCTGAAGGACCATCTCAGCTGAGATTGGACGGTGAGTCGGCCTGTAGGCGGGATTCTGTCCGGGTCCTTGCGGACCGTAGGTGGCCATCCATCTAAGCGGCCTACCCAGGGACTGCCCCTGGAGGGGCGGCGGACCACCATGTCCCTTGCTTGGCCTTGCTCCCGGTGGGGTTTGCCGAGCGAGCCGGGTCGCCCCGGCCCCTGGTGCGCTCTTACCGCACCGTTTCACCCTTGCCTGTGCCCGAAAATCCGGGCCATCGGCGGTCTGTTCTCTGTGGCACTTTCCTTCGAGTCGCCCCGACTGGCCGTTAGCCAGCACCGTTGCCCTGCGGAGTCCCGACCTTCCTCGACGCCGAGGCCCAGCAACCCAAGCCCCGATGCCGCGGCCACCCGGCCGACTCACCGTGGCCATAGTCTGCCAGCCCCGGGCCCCCGGGGGCGAGGGGGTTTTGCCGGCCTATTCCTATAGGCCGATGTCGGAGAGCTCGGGGTACCAGCGAGAGGCCCGTTGCACCGCATCGCGCCAGCGCTCGCGGTCGGCAGTGCCCCCGGGTTCGACCACCGCGCGGGGCGACCAGGAGTCGGCCACCTCCTGCCAACTCGACCACTGGCCCAGTGCCCGCCCGGCCAGCACCGCCGCGCCCAATGCGGTCCCCTCCGGCACGGGGCAGAGCTCCACCGCGCGGCCCAGGGTGTCGGCCAGGATCTGGATGAACACCGGGTTCTGCGACATCCCGCCGTCCACTCGAAGCCGTTCCAAGCGGTAGCCGCTGTCGGCCTCGGCGGCCTCCACCAAGTCGGCAGCCCGCTGGGCCACGCCCTCGAGCACCGCCCGCACAATGTGGGCCGCTGTGGTGCCCCCGGTGATGCCGAACAGCGCCCCGCGGGCGCCGAAGTCCCAGTGCGGGGTGCCCAGGCCGAACAGGGCCGGCACGTACACCACTCCGCCAGCATCGGCCACGCTGCCGGCCATGTCGGTCGACTCGGAGGCGTCGGCCAGCAGACCCACGTCGTCGATCAGCCAGCTCATGTTCGACCCGGCGGCAATCATCATGGCCTCCACACCCCAGACGAGGGCCCCGCCCTCCTGCCAGGCCACGATGGGAAAAGTTCCCCGGTCGCTGCGCTTGTCGGCGATCGGCCGGTCGGTACCAGTACACACGTCCAAGAAGGCGCCAGTACCGAACGTCAGCTTGGCCTGTCCCGGGAGCACACAACGCTGACCGATCAGCGACGACTGCTGGTCGCCGATTATCCCGGCAATCGGCGGTGATCCCGGCAGGGCGGTGGCGGCCCCCACCACCCCGGTGGAATCCACGATCTCGGGCAGACAACTTCGGGCAACGCCGAGTCGCTCCACAATCTCTTCCGACCAGTTGCTGCCATCTTCAGCCAGCATGCCGCTCATGGCCGCATTGGAGGGATCCACTACGTGGCTGGCGCCCTGAGACAAGCACCACACCGCCCACGTGTCCACAGTGCCGAAGCACAGGTCACGGGTGCGGTGGGGGTCGTGCTGTTCAAGGAGCCAGACGAGCTTGGTGGCCGACTCATTGGGAACAAGCCGGAGCCCTTCGGCTTGCCACATCAGGCATTCGCCCACCGTGCGGAGGTCCTGCCAGCCCAGAGCCGGACCCACCGGCTCGCCGGTCTGGCGGTCCCACACCGCTGCCGATCCCCGCTGGTTGGTCACGGCCACGGCGTCGACGCCACCAACCTCTTCGATCACCTCCGTGGCGGTCTGAAGGATGACTCCGGCCATCTCGTCGGCGTCGAACTCCACCAGTCCCGGCTCGGGCATGTCGGGCGGCGTGCGCCGCTGGCGAAAGCAGATCACCCGGTGCCCGTCGGTCACCGCTGAGCGGATGCTGCTGGTGCCCACGTCGATGACGCAAATGTTCATGAAAGAGATTGTGGCAGGGTGGAGATGATGGTCCACACTAAGACAGTGAGCCTGGACGAGCATGGGGGATGGGCCGGGATTCTCCGGCAGTTGACTGGGGGCGACCACCTTTCCGCAGAGGCTGCCAATGCGGCCATGACCGAGATTCTGGGCGGGAAGGCGACGCTGGCCCAGATCGCCGGATTCGTCATCGGTCTGCGGACAAAGGGGGAGACCGCGGAAGAGCTCGTGGGGCTGCTCTCGGCCATGCGGGGGGCTTCGGAGGCGGTCCCGCTGGACCCCGCCGGCCTCATTGACACCTGCGGCACCGGCGGAGACAACAGCGGCAGCATCAACGTGTCCACCGCGGCCGCGCTGGTGGCCGTGGGCGCCGGGGCCAAGGTGTGCAAGCACGGCAACCGGTCGGCCTCCTCCAAATGCGGCTCAGCCGATGTGCTGGAGGCGCTGGGAGCGGTCATCGACCTCGGCCCGGATGGGGTTGCCCGGTGTGTGGCCGAGACTGGATTCGGTTTCTGCCTGGCTACCCGCTTCCACCCGGCCATGCGCCATGCGGGACCCGCCCGTCGGGAGCTGGGTGTGGCCACGGTGTTCAACTTCCTCGGTCCGCTGGCCAACCCGGCCGGGGTCAAGCGCCAGTTGGTGGGAACCAGCGACCGGGCCATGGCCGAGATCATGCTGGAGGTGCTGGCCGCCACCGGTTCGGAGCGGGCCATGGTCGTACACAGCCATGACGGTTTGGACGAGTTATCGACCACCAGCCCGACCGATGTGTGGGAGCTGCGCGACGGCGACTCCCGCCGACACACGGTGGATCCTGCCGGCCTCGGACTGGCTCCGGCCCGAGCTGAAGACCTGGTGGGCGGCGATGCTTCCGTCAACGCCAACTGCCTGCGACAGGTGCTCGACGGCCAGGCGGGAGCGCACCGGGACATCATTGTGCTTAACACGGCCGCTGCCTTGGTGGTGGCTGAGGTGTCCGACACTCTCGAAAGAGGATTGGAGGCGGCCGCAGCTTCCATCGACAATGGCCGGGCAGGGCAGGCGCTTGACGACTTCATCTCCGCCTCAAACGACGCTCGCGCCCAAGAGGAGACCGATGAAACCGGGACATAGTCCGAGAACTGAAGACCTGAAAGAGGCGCTGATAGCCGCGGTAGAAGTGGCTCGTGAAGGGCAAGAGGAGAAGCCCCCGATCGACCCGCCTGCTCGGCTCAAGCGGCTCACCGCCTTCAGCAAGTTTCCCGAACGAGCACTCGACCAAGTGCGCGAGGTGCTGGAGAGCGACGAGGAGTTCCGGGAGAGGGTGGCGGGGGCTATTGAAGAGGAGGAGTCGACCAGAATCGGCTGGCTGTGGCTGTCGCGCCCAAACGGTTGGGAGCAGGAGATCTCACAGTTGGCCGCGGCGGCGGAGCAGGAGTCGGAGCAGTCAGCCGATGCGCAGATCCACCAGGCGTTGGAGCAGAAGCTGCAACGGTCGGAGACAACCCTGAAGAAGGCCGAGCGCCAACGTGAGAAGGCTGGCCGGGAGCGTGACGAGGCCCGGTCGCAGGCGACCCAAGCCCGAAGCCAAGCCCACCAATCCCAACAGGAGTCGGCCAAGCTGGTGGCCAAGCTGGCGCAGAAGAAAGCGGATCTTGATGCTATTCAGAAGAGTTTGGCGAGCGCCGAGCGCAAGGAGTCCCGTACCACTGAGAAGCTCAAGACGGCCAAAGCCCAGATCGACCGGCTCAAAAAGGAGCTAAGGGACTCTCGCTCTCAGTTCGACGAGGAGGCCAACAGCCTCAAGGAGAGGCTGGCGGCCGCCGAGGCAGAGGTGGCGATGGCTCGGGAGGCTGGGTTCGAGCCCCCACAGGAGACCGAGCCCGAGCCGCCGCCCCCGCTCACCCGCCGGACTCCGGCCCCCTTGCCTCCCGGCATGCTCAAAGACACCGTGGAGGCCACCGAGCACCTCCTGCGGACACCCAAAGTGGTGATGTTGGTAGACGGCTACAACGTGACCTTCAAGAATTGGCAGGAGTTGCCCGTTCGAGAGCAGCGGGTTCGCTTGTTGCAGAAGCTGAAGGAATTGAGTGCCCGGTACTCGGAGGCCGAGATCGTGGTGGTGTTCGACGGTACCGAGACCGATTACGACTACATCTCCACCACAGCCCGCTCGCTGGGAGTGACTGTTCGCTTCTCCCCATTGGGAATAGAGGCCGACGATGTGATCATCAATTGGTGCCGCGACTACCCGCTGTGGCAGCCGTTGTTGGTTGTCTCCCACGACAGCCGGGTTCGAGAGAGCGCCCGGGCACTGGGGGCCAATCTGGTGCAGCCCAGCAAGTTGCTCATGCTGATGGGCGTTGATATGGAAGGCAACGACGACCTATTCGGATTTATGGAGCAATGATCAACCTGGGCTCAGAAGCGGTTATCTCCGCCGGTTTGGCGGCCGGACTTGACGCCGTCGGTGTGGCTTCCGCCGAGCCGTTCGAGTCCACCCGAGCCACGCTGGTGGAGCGACGGGACGAAGGTCTGCATGGGGGCATGGCGTTCACCTACCGCAACCCCGACCGTTCCACCGATCCCGGCCGGGCATTATCCGGGGCCCGGTCCCTGGTGGTCGGCGCACTCGGCTATCAGCGCCCGCCCATGCCGGCACCAGACAGGCCCGCGGGCCGGGTGGCCGCATACGCCCGGTGCGACCACTACGCCAAGCTGCGCGATGCCCTGGGCCGGGTGGCCGAAATGCTGCGCAGCGCCGGGCACAAAGCCTCGGTGGTGGCCGATGACAACGCCTTGGTTGACCGGGAAGCGGCACAGCGGGCTGGTCTGGGCTGGTACGGCAAGAACAGCAATATCTTGTTGCCCGGACAGGGGAGCTGGTTCGTGCTGGGCTCGGTGATCACCACCGCCGAACTCGATCCGTCAACGCCGGTTCCCGACCAGTGCGGGCCGTGCCGCCGATGTTTGGACGGATGCCCGACTGGAGCCATCGTGGCCCCCGGCGTGGTGGACGCCCGAAGGTGCCTGGCGTGGCTGGTGCAAGACGGCGGTGACTTTCCCCTGGAGTTCAGAGAGGCGCTTGGCGACCGCATCTACGGCTGTGACGACTGCCAGGAAGTCTGCCCTCCCAATCGGCGAGTGCCGTCAGCTGAAGACACCGATGGGGATGCGAAGGCTGAACTTGACGAGGACACTGCGTGGGTCGACCTGGTGGAGCTGCTGGACTTGGACGACGAAGAGCTGATGGACCGCCACGGCCGCTGGTACATTCCCCGACGCGAGCCCCGTTACGTGCGGCGTAACGCGCTGGTGGCGTTGGGGAACACCGGACGGGGGGCCGATCCCGATGTGGCCGAAATGGTGGAACGCTATCTGTCGGATCCCGACCCCATGTTGGTGCGCCACGCCTCGTGGGCGGCCCATCGCCTCGGTGTGAGCGTGGCGGAGCCGGTTTGAGCCATGGCCCAGCACCTGTTGGTCACCAACGACTATCCGCCCAAGCTGGGGGGCATCCAGAACTACTTGTGGGAGCTGTGGCGCCGACTTCCTCCTGAGGAGGTCTGTGTGCTGACCCGCTCTCATCCGGGCGACGCGGAGTGGGATGCCCAGCAGAACCACCGGGTGATCCGCTCCCCCCGTCGGTTCCTCCTTCCCACCCCGGATATGGCGGAGGAGATCACCGAGGTGGCCGACGAGATTGACGCTGACCTGGTGCTATACGACCCGGCCGTCCCGTTGGGGGCGCTCGCCCCCCGCCTGCCCCACCCTTACGGAGTGATTCTGCACGGCGCCGAAGTGACTGTTCCCGGCCGCCTGCCGGGCACCAAACAGCTGCTGGCCCAAGTGCTGCGGGGCGCCCAGGTGGTGGTAACCGCCGGCCGGTACTCGGTGGCCGAAGCCGAAAGGGCCGCTGGAGGGCCGCTGCCAGCGGTGATCGTGCCGCCCGGGGTGGATGTGGACCGTTTCAAACCCCTGAATACCGCCCAGAGGCTGGAGGCCCGCCATAGGTTCGGACTGCCCGCCGATGGTCCTGTTGTGGTGTCGATCAGCCGGCTGGTGCCCCGCAAGGGCATGGATGTGCTGATCTCGGCAGTATCCCGCTTGGCCGACCGCCATCCCGGGCTCACCATGGCGGTGGCCGGTGCCGGGCGCGACCGGACTCGATTGGACCGGCTCATCGGACGCACGGGCGCACCGGTTCGCCTGCTCGACCGGGTGGCCGATTCGGACCTACCCGATCTCTACGGCTGTGCCGATGTATTCGCCATGATGTGTCGCCAGCGCTGGGGAGGATTGGAGCAGGAGGGGTTTGGCATCGTGTTTCTGGAGGCAGCGGCCGCCGGCGTGCCGCAGTTGGCCGGCGACAGCGGTGGAGCAGCCGAGGCGGTGGAGCACGGGCGTACCGGACTAGTGGTGGACAAACCCAGCCAGCTGGACGCGGTGATCGCCTCTTTGGATGCCCTGCTGTCAGATCCGGGGCGCCTACAGCGAATGGGGCTGGAGAGCCGGCTGAGGGCGGTGGCCGATTTCTCCTACGACTATATGGCCGAGCGGCTTCGAACGGTGATCGCCGAGGTGATTGCACGCGGAGAGAGTCGCTGACGATGGGGCGCGGAAACTTGGTCCCTCCAGGTGTCGAGGGCCGCGACCTCCTCCAGGCCTGCTGGGCAGGGACTTGGGTGTTTACCGGGGTCGCCGTTGTCACCACTGCATTCCCAGACCCGATGGCGGTTCCCATCGCGGTGGTGTCGCTCGGGCTGCTGGCCGCGGGATGCGCGGCAATGCTCTGGGCCTTCCAGAGGGCGTTGCAGCGAAGTCGATACGAGTTGATCGGCGTGGGAGGCCTGTATTTCCTGACGGGCTGCGCTCCCCGCTCCGTGCGGGTCTCGATGATGGCTGCGCTGGGTGTTGAACTGGTGGTGGCTTTGGCCGCAGCTTCAGTCCGCCCGTTTACCGCCTCCGCGTTCGGTATCCTGGTACCTGTCTATGCGCTGGGCTTGTCCGGTGCATGGGGGGCCAGGCATGGGTCCTTCCCATCTCGGGCCCCCGACAGAAAAACCACTGAGCACGGCGATCCCAGCAGGAACGGTGACGATGTTTGACCAGGCCACCAAGAGCATTTCCATCGAGGCCTCGCCGGAGCGCTGCTTTGAGGTGGTGTGCGATTTCGAGTCCTATCCAGAGTGGGCCACCGAGGTGAAGCAGGTGGAGGTGGTCCGGCGCGACGACGACGGCCGTGGTGGGTTGGTGTCGTTTCGGGCTGCGGCGATGGGCCGTAGTACCAATTACCTGCTGGAGTACTACTACGGTTCCAACCCGCTACGGGTGTCGTGGCGGCTGGTGCAGGGTGATCTAACCCGGCGCCTCGACGGGGAGTATTGCTTCAACCCGGTGTCCGGCGAGCCGGATCGCACCGAGGTCACCTATCACCTCGCCGTCCAGATGGTGATGCCTCTGCCTGGCTTTGTGAAGCGCAGGGCTGAGGCCCGCGTCATGCAGACCGCTTTGGAGGATCTCCGCCGCCGGGCCGAATCCGGTGCCGGGAAACCCCAATAATCCCGCCTCTCAGAAAGTAGATTGGCTCTGTGGAGTTTCGCCGGATCAACAACCTGCCCCCGTATGTCTTCACCATCATCAACGACCTAAAGGTGGAGGGCCGCCGAGCTGGCCACGACATCATTGACCTGGGGTTTGGCAACCCCGACCTGCCATCGCCCGATATCGCGGTGGAGAAGCTGGCCGAGGCGACCCGCAACCCCCGCAACCACCGCTACTCGGCTAGTCGGGGCATCCCCAAGCTGCGAGAGGCCCTCGCTGGGTACTACGCCCGCCGGTTCGGGGTGTACCTGGATCCCGACACCGAGGTGATCAACACCATCGGGGCCAAGGAGGGTTTCTCCCACCTCATGTGGACGCTCCTCCAGCCTGGCGACGCCGCCCTGGTCCCGTCGCCTTCCTATCCGATCCACCTGTATGCCCCGCTGTTTGCTGGTGCCGAGGTGCGCGAGATCCCGCTGAGCACGGGAACCGATTTCTTCGGGACGATGCAGGAGCGATGGCAGTATTCCTGGCCCAAGCCCCGCATCATCGTGCTGTCGTTTCCCCACAATCCCACCACCGCGTGCGTGGATCTGGAGTTCATGGCCGGCGTTGTGGCCTTCGCCAAAGAGCACGATGTGCTGTTGGTCCACGACTTCGCCTACGCCGACCTGGGATACGACGGCTATCTGCCACCCTCCATCATGCAAGTGGAGGGGGCCAAGGATGTGGCGGTGGAGCTCTACTCCATGACCAAGTCCTTCTCGATGGCCGGGTGGCGTGTGGCCTTCATGGTGGGCAATCCCCAGGTGGTGGCGGCGCTGGCCAAGCTCAAGTCCTATTTGGACTACGGCACCTTCCAGCCCATCCAGATCGCGGCCACAGTGACCTTGAACGAGGCCGCTGGCCATCCCAAAGAGGTGTGCGACATCTACCAGAGCCGCCGCGACGCCCTGTGCATGGGGCTGAACCGATTGGGCTGGGAAGTGGAGCCGCCGAAGGGGACCATGTTCGTTTGGGCCAAGATCCCCGAGCCCTACAGGGAGATGGGCTCAGTGGAGTTCGCCTCCTGGCTGGTTCGAGACGCCCGGGTGGCGGTCTCGCCCGGCGTGGGTTTCGGACCCGGCGGTGAGGGTCACGTGCGGTTCGCCCTCATCGAGAATGAGCAGCGCACCGCGCAGGCCGTCCGCCAACTCCGCCAAACACTGACCAAGCTGGGTTAGCGGGTTAGATCCCCATGAGAGTCGGGGTGCTGACGGGTGGTGGCGACTGTCCTGGGCTGAACGCGGTCATCCGGGCGATTGTGCGCAAGGCCGAGCGCGAGTACGGCGACACCGTTGTCGGCTTTCTTGACGGTTGGCGGGGATTGCTGGAGAGCGAATTCATCGAATTGGATGTGGAGCGCATGCGGGGAACCCTGCCCCGGGGCGGCACTGTGCTGGGCACTTCTCGGATATCCCCTCGGATGTATGAGGACGGGGTGGATCGGGTGCGGTCGACTATGGAGGCGACGGGCACCGATGCTCTGATCGTCATCGGTGGTGAGGGCACCCTGTCGGCGGGCGTCGCCATCAACGAGGCGGGGGCGGCCAAGGTGGTAGGCGTGCCCAAGACCATCGACAACGACATCGGCCTTACCGAACTCACCTTCGGCTTCGACACTGCCGTGGGGGTGGCCACCGCCGCCATCGACCGCTTGCATACCACCGCCGAGTCGCACGACCGGGTGATGGTGGTGGAGGTGATGGGCCGCCATGTGGGGCACATCGCCACCTGGGCGGGCATCGCCGGAGGGGCCACGCTGACGCTCGTTCCCGAGGACCCCTTCGATATCGACACGGTCGCCGCGGCCATCACCAGACGGCACGAGAGGGGCCGGTGGGCGTCCATCGTGGTGGTGGCCGAGGGCGCCCGGCCCAAGGAGGGAACGCTGGAGATCCCCGAGCCGGAGATCGACCAATACGGCCACGCCAGGCTGGGAGGCATCGGCCAGGTGGTGGCGGCCGAGATCGAGGCCCGTACCGGATTCGACACCCGGGTCACGGTGTTGGGCCATGTCCAGCGGGGCGGCACTCCTTCGGCGCTCGACCGGGTTCTGTGCTCGTGGTATGGCATTGCCGCCATCGACGCCGTCCACGAAGGCGACTGGGGATCGATGGTGGCCTTCCGAGGCGGGGAGATGGCTCGAGTGCGGCTGGCCGACGCGGTGGCCACGCTGAAGCCGGTAAGCCCCGCTCTCTACGACGTGGCTAGGGCCTTTTTCCCCTAGGTCCTCTTATAGACCTCGTCTTCGTTGATTCAGGAGAAGTCGAAGGTGAAGTCGGGGGGAAGCCCGGGAGGCAGGGTGGGACCGGGTTCAGGGGTTGGGCTGGGTGTGGCCGTGACTGTTGGGGTTGCAGTGGGCGTCGGTGTCTCAGGAGCAGGAGTCGGAGTGGGGGGCTCGGTCGGTGTGGGGGTGGGCTCGGCCGGTGTGGGAGTGGGCTCGGGCTGGTATTCGGGGTCGACCGAATGGAAGTCGTCGCGGGTCACAGGGGCGTCGCTCTCGCCGCTGTCGGTGGGCAGAGGCACGGGGTTTCCGTTCAGCATCAATGAGAATCGACTTGCGCCAGTGTTCTCGGTGGCGGTGAACACCAACTGGGCGACGGCAAGCTGGCGGCTTTCGCCTTCCAAGCGCTCCTCGAACACCTCAGACTCCAGCCCCACGGTGACCAAGTCGCTGGAGGGGCTGAAATCGACCAGTACCACCTCGACTTCGGCGGGCAACGCGGTGGATAGGGCCTGCTCCGACTCGGCCTCGTTGGGGGCAGAGAACAGAGCCTCCAACACAGTGGTGGGAAGAGCCGGGCTGGCTACGCTGCGAGCCACAGACGACAACAGGTTGTTCTCGTCGATCAAGTAGATGAACACCTCTTGGGTGATCAGCGGAGTCGGTGCCGGGGATTCGGTCGGTGCCGCTAGATCATCGGGGAGCCGCGAGTAGTCCACAGTTCGTGGACGGGCGTCTTCGGGAACCGAACAGGCTATGGCGATCAGAGGAGCTGTGGCGAACAAGGTGGCTGCGGCCATGCCCGCCATCAAGCGTCGGAGTGCTGCTGGTCGAGTCATGTCACTGCGATGGGGAGTTGGACGACAAATCTGATCCCGGGCTGTCCGTCATGGCGATCCTCGCACCACACGCGGCCTTGGTGCAGGCCCACGTGCTCAGCCACGAGGGCCAGCCCCAATCCCACGCCGGTGGTGGTTCCCCGCTCGACCGCCCGGCGGCCCCGTGAGAATCGATCGAAGATGTGCTCTCTCTCATCGACAGCCACGCCGGGCCCGGAGTCTTCCACCGCGATCTCGACGCCTCTTGCCTGGTGGGTGAGCACGATCCTGGTAGCGCCTCCGGCGTACTTCTGGGCATTGCTCAACAGGTTGTCGAGAACCTGCATCAACCGGCGCTTGTCGGCCCTAACCCGCATTCGGGAGGCGGCTGCATCGCAGATGATGGGGACCTCGGCTGGACTGGTAGCCGACACCGCGTTCTCCACGAACTCGAGCAGGTTGAACACGTCCAAGTCCAACTCGGCGGTGCCCACGTCGAAGCGGGATATCTCCAGTAGGTCTTCTACCAAATGCTCGAAGCGGTTGACGTCCTCGGTCAGCAGGTCGAGCGCGGTGCGGGCCCTCTCCGGCAATTCGGCCCGGCGGGTATTCATCACCTCGACCGATGCCGAGAGGGTCATGAGGGGCGACCGCAGCTCGTGGCTCACCTCGGACGCGAACCGCTCGTCTCTAGCGATCCGGTCTTGGAGCGCGCCCACCATCTCGTTGAACGAGTCGGTGAGCGTGACCAGCTCCCGGGCGGCCCCGGCTTCCAAACGAGTGCTGAGATCACCGTGGGCGATCGACTGGGCGGCTTCGCCGATGTCCACCAGCGGCCGCAGCAGGCGCCGGCTGGCCCAGAAGCCGACGCCGGCGGAGGCCAAGGTCACACCCCCGCCCGCGCTGGACAGGATGAGCCCCAAAGAGCCCAGCGTGTCCTCAATCTCATCTAGGGGGGTGGCTTCGTAGTAGGAGGCATTGCGGCCGGGGATGGGAATGCCGATCACCAAGAAGGGCTTGTCCCTGACCCGGTAGCGCATTCGAGCCGGCTTGCCGCTCTCCACCGTGCGGCGGAGGCGCTCGTCGATGTCGCCCGACTCGAACTCGAAGGATGGCTGGAACCAGTCGCTGCCCACCCGCAGAACCGGGCGAGAGCCCTCGGGGGTGGCCAGGGTGCTGACCAGGTTCTGGAGGGCTTCGGACTCGATGTCGGGGCTGAGTCGGCGGCTCACCGCGGAGGCATTGAACCCCACCGTGGCCAAGGCGTCGTTCTCCCGCCCATTCAACAGATTCTGTCGGGTCAGCGCGAACACGGTCACGCTCAGCAGCGCCGACAGGAGCAGGGTGGCCAGCACAAAGGCCAAGATGATGCGGGTCCGAAGCCTCAGTCGGCGGGCCCGGCTGCCTGCCCGGTGCCAGAGGCGGGAGCGGACCCCCGGCCGTCGGGTCTCTGAACCCGTTTCGGGCCAAGACATCTGCGCTTAGCTCCTATGTTTGGAGCTTGTACCCCAGGCCCCGAACGGTTACCACATACCGCGGGTTGGCCGGGTCGCTCTCGATCTTTGTACGTAGCCGCCGGATGTGGACGTCCACCAAACGACCGTCGCCAAAATACCCGAGATCCCAAACCCGCTCGAGAAGCACCTCTCGGCTGAGCACCTTGCCAGAGTTGGTGGCCAGCTCGACCAGAAGGCGGAATTCCGTCTTGGTGAGGTGGGCTTCTTCGCCCTTGACGGTGACCACCCCTTGTTCGGGCAGAATCTCCAGCTGCCCGAAGCGCATGTCGGCCATGGCGGTATCGGTGGTGCGTACTCGGCGCAACAGGGCGCGGATGCGGGCGGAGAGCTCTTTGGGAGCGAAGGGCTTGGTCAGGTAGTCGTCCGCTCCCGCTTCCAGGCCGGCCACCACGTCGTGGGTGTCGGCGCGGGCGGTGACCATGATGATGGGCACGTCGCTGGTTCGGCGAAGTGTGCGGCACACCTCAAACCCGTCGACATCGGGAAGCATGATGTCGATCAGCACCACATCGGCGGGCGTCTCTGAGAACGCGTCGAATGCCTCTTGGCCGTTGGCCGCTTCCAGTACATCCCAGCCCTCGTCTTCGAGGGCTAGACGGACCGCGGTGCGGATTCTCTCGTCGTCCTCAATGGCCAGGATGCGGGTTCCCACCCCAAAATGGTGCCCGATTCTGAGCCGGTTTGCGTGTCAGAGGTGCTTATATTCGGTCGGCGTCGGCATTTTGCAGCAATTTCAGAAGGGTGTCGGCCACCGAGGGGGCGGCCGCGAACACAAAATCGCTGTTGGGAGGCCCGCCGTAAAGGTCTTGGACCACAGCACCGGCTTCAGCGCAGATGAGGGTTCCGGCAGCGTAGTCCCACGGGTTGAGCCCCACTTCGAAGAAAGCGTCCACCCGGCCGCAGGCCACCGAGCAGAGGTCGACCGCCGCTCCTCCCACCCGCCGGATATCGCCGATGAGCGGCAGCAGCTCGCCGAGAACCTCGGTCTGTCGCCGTCGCCGCTCGTGCTGGTAGGAGAAGCCGGTGGCCACCAAAGCCATGGCCGGTTCGCCATCGGGGCGCACTCTGATGCCATGTCCGTTGCGCCGGGCCCCGCCGCCCTTGTGGGCAGTGAACGTCTCGTCCAGCACAGGATCTATGACTGCGCCGGCCACAACCTGCCCGTCGGCCTCGGCGGCCACCGACACTCCGTATCCCGGATGGCCGTAGACGAAGTTCACCGTCCCGTCGATGGGGTCGATGATCCAGCGCACGCCGCTGGTTCCGTCGCGACCCGACCCCTCTTCGCCCATTACCCCGTCGTCGGGCCGGTGGTCGCCGAGGAATTCCACGATGGCGGCCTCGCACGCCAGGTCCATGTCGGTGACCAAGTCGGTACGCGACGATTTGGCCGAGACCTGGAGCTGAGCCCTGGTCTCGGGCTGCAACAGCGACGACGCCACTCCTGCGGCCTCAGCCGCCAGATTCTCCAAGCGCTCCCACTCTGGATTCACCGACGCGGTAAAGGGTTCAGGTTCTGGCACGGTTGAAACTCTACGCTCATTGCCATGTCATCTCGTGGAGTGGTGGACCTGCGCTCGGACACGCTGACCCAGCCGACCGAGCCGATGAGGCAGGCCATGGCCAACGCCCAGGTGGGAGACGACCGCTACGGCGAGGATCCCACGGTCAACCGCCTAGAGGAGCGATTCGCCGATCTGGTGGGCAAGCCGGCCGCGGTGTATGTGCCGTCGGGAACCATGGGCAACCAGATCGCCCTGCGGCTGCATGGAACCGCGGGAAGCAATGTAGTGGTGGGCCGGCGACAGCATGCGCTGTCGTATGAAAGCGGTGCGGCCGGGTTGAACAACGCCTTTCAGACCTACACGGTGGACGACAACGGCGGTGTGATTGACAAAGAGACCGCGGCGCAGGCAGTGGCGGCAGGCCTCGCCGGGTTTTGGCCTCCGGTGTCGCTCATCTGTCTGGAGAACACCCACCTGGCCTCGGGCGGACTGGCCATCGGGGCCGAAGAGTTGGCCGCGGCCGCCGCGCTGGGACCTCCGGTGCATCTGGACGGAGCCCGCTTGTTCAACGCGGTAGTCGCCTTGGAGACCACCGGTGAAGAGTTGGCCAGCTCGGCGACCACGGTCATGTCGTGCGTGTCGAAGGGGCTGGGCGCTCCGGTGGGCTCGCTCTTGGCCGGGTCAGCCGATTTGATAGCCGAGGCCAGGATGCATCGACGGCGATTGGGCGGGGCCATGAGACAGGCCGGGGTGATCGCCGCTGGCGGATTGCACGCGCTGGACTTCCACATCGATCGGCTGGCCGATGATCATGCCAGGGCAGAGCGCTTGGGTGAAGTGGTGGCCGAACGCTGGCCCGGTGCCCGTCTGGGGGAGAAAGAGGCGACCTGCGGGCGGCCGCTCACCAATGTGGTGGCCTTTTACCATCCTGATTCTCTGGGGTTGTTGGACCACCTGCGGTTGGCCGGCGTTCGAGCCGGATTGCTGGGTCCCGGCATAGTCCGTCTCGTCACCCATTTGGATGTGGACGACGCCGACATTGACCGGGCCGTCGCCGCCCTTTCCTCTGCCCCCGACTGACTCTCTAGCGGTCTTGGCGGCGACCGCCGAAACGGCGCCACTCGTCCATGGCCCGCAAAGTCAAGATGGCCACCACGGCCAGGCCCACTGCCCCGGCCACCGCGCCTATCAGAGCGCCGAGCCCGGTCCAGAGGCCGCAGTCGCCGTCGCACTGAAGGTCGATGTAGGCGAACCCGATAAGCCCGCCGCACAGACCTCCGATCAGAATCGAGGCAAAAGCCAGCCAGCGAGCCCCCCTGGGGGGAAGCGCCGAGCGCTCCTCGGGCGAACCCTGATCGACCATCCAACCATGTTACGGGCGCGGTGAGGTGTACACAGACTCGCCGTTGTCGTGGTAGCTGGTGTAGATGTGGTCGAAGACGGCGTTTACTTTGCGGTCGAAGAGCTCGCGTTCGTAGACGGCGGGAAGCTCGGCGTCGAGGATGTCTTTCACCGTGGTCTTGACGGCTGAGCGGGTTTGTTGTTTGCGTTTCCAGTCGAGGACGAGTTCGTCGGCGATGCGGTCGAGCAGTTTCCTGGCGGCGCCTTTGACTTCGATGGCTTGGGCTCGGGTGAGGTCGGGTTCGGGTTTGGTGAGCAGGTCGAATATGGCGAGTTCTTCTTCGGTGATGCCTTCTTTCACGGCGCGTTGTTCTTCGGCGGTGAGGTCGTCGTTGATGGCTTTGAGCCTGCGGAGGAGTTCTTCGAGGTTGTGGGTTCCGGCGTTGTATTCGTCGATGAGGCGCCGGAACCGCTCGGCGAGGTCGCGGCGGGTGGGGTTCTTGCGCACGGCGTCGTCGAGGCGTTTCTCGATGTTCTCTTTGATGGCTTTGGCGGCGGTGCGTTTGCGGCCTTCGAAGCGGAGGATGAGCTGTTCGAAGTCGAGTTGGTTCAGGTCGATGAGCGGTTCGGCGTCGGCGGTGGGGATGATGTACTCGTTGGCGGCGACGGAGCGGTCGAGCAGTTCTGACACCGAGTCCATCACCCCGGAGATGTCGGGGGCCTCTGTGGATGATTCGATCTTGGAGGCGATGGTGCGGATGACCGCTACCCGGTGGGCCACTGCCATGGCTTCGGGGTCGGGGAGCAGGGTCTTGAATGTCTTTCGGGCTTGACGGGCTAGAGCTACATACTTGCGGCGGGTTTGCTCGTCTACAAGCAGGGCTTCGACAGCGGCCTTTTGGAGCGCGATGAACTCGAAACCCGAGGTGGCTTCCATGGCGGCGAGGTCGATGTCGCGGTCGGCGCAGAAATCGACGACTTCGGCGAGAGCGGCGTCTAGTTCGGCAACCAGATCGTCTTTTGGCCGGATGGGGGAGTCCACTCCCGGGCCGGCGCCGTAGATGGCGAGGGCTCTTTCGAGGTTTCGGAACACTCCCACGTAGTCGACGATGAGGCCGTTGTCTTTGTCGGGGAACACCCGGTTGGCCCGGGCGATGGTCTGCATGAGGGCGTGGTTGCGCATCGGCTTGTCGAGGTACACCGTGGAGGTGGACGGCGAGTCGAACCCGGTGAGCCACATGGCGCACACGAACACCAGCCGGAACGGGTCCTCGGGGTCCTTGAACTTCGCATCGAGGTCTTCTTCCACCATGCGCTTGCGGTGCTTGGCGATGTCGAGGCCGAACTTCTTCATGGCGGCGATCTCGTTCTGGGCCTGCGACACCACCACGGCCATGTCGGTGGTGGCCATGAACTCGATGAGCGACTCCAGATGGGCGCGCCCCAACTCAGGTGTGTCGGCCAGCTCGGCCTCCAACTCGGCCTGGTATCGGATCCATTCGGCTTCGACCAGGTCGTACATCCGCACCGCGGTGGCCTTGTCGATGGCCACGTACATGGCCTTGCCCCTGAATCCCCGGTTCACGAAGTGTCGGACCAGATCGGCGGCGATCTCTTCAAGGCGCTGGTGTCGGGTGATCAGCTCGTATTGCCGGGAGAACTGGCGGGCCACCGCCTTCTCCTGGGCGTCGTCGAGAGCGGCGGCTTCGAGGAGGTCTTCGAGCTCGCCGTCGAAGTCGTCGTTTACGAGCTGGAGCTCGGGGACGCGGTTCTCGTAGAACAGCGGGACAGTGGCCCCGTCCGCGATGGAGTCGCGGAAGTTGTAGATCGACACGTAGTCGCCGAACACCCGCCGGGTCTGCTCCTCCTCACCGGTGATGAGCGGAGTGCCGGTGAACCCGATGAACGACGCGTTGGGCAGCGCCTGGCGCATGTTGGCCGCCAGCGTGTCGTACTGGGAGCGATGGGCCTCGTCGGTGATTACCACGATGTCGTCGCGCTCCGACAGCATCGGCATCTGCTGGCCCTTCTCAGGCGGGATGAACTTGTGGATCAGCGTGAACACATACCGGTGATCCTGGCCCAGAAGCTCCCGCAGATGCGCCGAGGTCTCTGCGTGGACCTGCTGGCCGGAGGTGATCACCCCGCAGTCGGCGAAGTCTCCGTATAGCTGGTCGTCGAGCTCGGCGCGGTCGGTGACCATCACGAACGTCCAGTTGCCGGGCTCTTGGCGCAGCACCTTCTGGGTGAACCACAGCATCGACAACGACTTGCCCGATCCCTGCGTGTGCCAGAACACCCCCAGCCGGCCCTCCCGCAGTGCCACCTCCCGCAACGCCTCCAGCGAGTTGTTCACCCCGAGGAACTGGTGGTTCTTGGCCAACGCCTTCACCAAACCGCCCGGACGCTCCATGAACGCCACGAAGTTCTCCACCAGATCCAAAAGGCGCTGAGGCTGGCACGTACCCCGCAAGGCAGTCTCCAACGACACGACTCCCTGCTCGCCCTCCGAGTCGACCTTCTTCCACTCGGCGAAATGCCCCCAATCAGCAAACGTGGAGCCGACCAGCGTGTCGGCGCCGTTGGAGAGCATCACGAACGCGTTGAACCAGAACAAATGAGGAACCGTGTCCCGGTAATCCCGCAGATTGCCGTCGAACGCGTCGCGGACGTTCTTGTGCGACACCTTCAACTCAACCAGCACCAACGGGATCCCGTTCACGAACAACACCACATCGGCCCGGCGCCGATACATGTCACCGGAAATCCAAAACTGCGAAACCGCCAGCCAATCATTCGCATCAGCACAATCCCAGTCCACGAACCGGACAGCGACCATCCGGCGCTCGCCATCGCCGCCGGTAATCTCGACCCTCGCCCCATCCCGCAAAAGGCCATAGACCTCTCGATTCGCCCGAACCCGATCCATTGCCGACCGATCCCGGAGTAGTTGCTCGGCGGCCTCATACAACGCCGACTCCGGCAGCCCAAGATTCAAAGACCGCAGCGCATCCATGAGCCGATAACCCAGCACCGGCTCAGCCTGAGAATCCCGCCCCAACGTTCCCGCCGGCCCCAAATCCTCGTCGAACCCGTCCACCACCTCCCAGCCCAACTCCGCCAACAACCGCAACGACGGCTGCTCCACCAACAAATCCTCACTCAGCCGCCCCGGATTCACGCCCCCGCAGCCTCCAACCCCATATCAAGCTCGGATACATCGAGCTCGCCGGAGACCAAACGGGGCAAAAGTAGATCACGGGCCTCCCGGAGAATGAGGTTCTGTCGGGAGAGATTTGCAATCAGGTCGGCCATCGGACCTGCCGAAGATTCAAAGCCTTCAACGACTCGGCTGATCGGCTTTAGCAACTGGATCGACTCCATGTCTTTCTTGGTTACAGCGTTGAAGATTGTCCCACCACCGATTGAGTCCTCAACAGCAAACTTCTCCTTTAGCTGGGTCAGCAGGAAGTTCTGATTTCCATCCATGGCTCGGATAGCACTGAGACCTCGTCCGACTACAAGACGGTCGGATGCCACATTGATGCGACCAACAGGTGCCCGGACGCTGAACAAGATGTCCCCGGGCTCGGCCACTCGCTTGTCCACCGTCGTCCACTTGGTATGAGTCGGGAATCGCGGCCCGAAGTCAGTCACGCCCTGATGGAACGGAAGTCCCTCACCGATGTCGTTGTAGTACTCGGACTTTGGTGACTGGCCCATGACGAGCGAACAAGCCTCGCCCAACAGAGAAACCTCCCACCCCTCGGGGATCGGGCCGAGGTCGGAGTCGACCAGCCCGACATCCTCATGCCCCGGAAACCGGAAGTACACAAACCACTCCCGATACAACAACCGGGCCATCTCCTCCAAGATCTCGATCCGACGCCGATTGTTCTCGATCAGGTCATCTACAGGTCGAAGAAGACCCGTAACGGCATCTTGGAATTGACGTGGTGGGAGATGAAATGAGAAGTCGCGAATCTGGCTTGGGCTGATGTGTGGGACATTTACTCCAGTGACAATTGGTCGCACATATGCTTCAAACTGCGGGCTGCCTATCAGGTATCGGAGGAAATCCTGGCTGAGCGATCCTGTCGCTCGTAGGCGCGCGACTCGCTGGACTAATAGCGCTGGCAGATCGGGCTCTCGCACTGCCGACCATTTCAGTCCAGCTTCGATCCAAGGGCGATCCATTGCTACCACGATGTCATCTACAGCGAGTTCAAATCTCTCGTGAACTGCAATTCTCGAACGCGGCCATCGCTTCTCCTGCTCCCATTTCAGTTGTCCCTGGCCAATGTTGGCTCCTCGTAATAGCCGTACGTCGTCGGTATCCTCGGTAAATTCTCGGCTCTTGAATGCGAACCCAGCTAGAAGGTCAACGTGGTCACCGAGCTTGGCTAGTGGCCAGCTAGTCGTCATGATCGATCCAGAACCTCAGCGATTCCGCTGCTTACCTGAGTTGTGAGCACACCCGACTTGGTGGCAAGAATGTGAAACTCTTCCGCCAGTTCTTCCAAGCGTTCGTAGAAGGTTGAATCAGCCGGGACGGCAGTGCTGTAACCCACATAACGCCCGGGGTTCAAGCTCCAGCCCTGCTCCCCAATCCCCTCCACCGTCGCGGTCGCGCAGAGGCCAGCAACGTCTGAATAAGAGCCTTGGGGGAACCTGTCGCTGAGCATCTCTTTACTACCTGCGTTGAACTCCGGCTCCTCCCCTCGCCAGAGTCGGACGATGTTGGCCAGGAATTCGATTTGCTGGGGTGTCCAGTCGCGGTGGGCCCGGTCGATCTGGTTGTAGATCTCTCGGGCATCGATGAACAGCACCTGGTCGGCTTGGTCGGTGTACTTCTTCCCGCGGTCCAGGAACCACAGCGTCACCGGCAGGGTGACGGTGTAGAACATGTTGGTGCCGACGGCGATGATCACGTCGATGCTGCGGTCTTCGATCAGCTTGCGGCGGATCTCGAGTTCGCTGCCTCGGGCGTCTGATGCGGAGTTGGCCATGACGAACCCGGCCCGGCCATTCCTGTTGAGCGCAGAATAAAAGGTCTGGATCCACAGGTAGTTGCCGTTGTCGGGCTTGGGCAGCCCGAACGGGAACCGGGGGTCGTCCTCGAGCTTGGCCTTGTCGATCTTGTTGACGTTGAAAGGGGGATTGGCCATCACAAAGTCGAACTCGCCGACCGCGTCGTGGAGGTCCTCGTAGTAGGTGTTGCCTTCCCGTATATCGCCGGCGAGGCCGTGGACGGCGAGGTTCATCTTGGCCAACTTGACGGTATCGCCGGTCTTCTCCTGCCCGTAGACCGACAGCTCCCGGCTCGGCTCCCGGCTATGGCGCTCGACGAAGTGGGCCGACTGGACGAACATCCCGCCCGACCCGCAAGCAGGGTCGTAGATCTTGCCGTGAAACGGTTCGAGGATTTCCACGATGAGCCGCACGATCGAGGTAGGCGTGAAGAACTCCCCACCCTTCGAGCCTTCTGAAAAGGCGAACTGCCCCAAGAAGTACTCATAGATCAACCCAAACCCGTCTCCCTCGATCGCCTCCGGCAGAGGCCGCAGCAGCCGCAACAGCTCCCCCAAGATGTCGTCAGGGATACGCGAATAGTCCTTCGGCAGCACCCCCTGAAGGTCCGGGTTGCAACTCTCAATGCCAGCCATCGCCTGATTGACGGCCCTGCCGACGTCGGCGCCCTCAGGAAGATTCAGCAGCCCCTCAAACCGCGACTCCTCCGGCAGATACAGCGCCCCTGCCGCCTGGTAGTCCTCCGGCCCAATCGGCCGCCGCTCAGACCCCGACCCCACCACCTCCGAAGCCTGGGCGAACCGCTCATCCGCATACCGCAAAAAAATCAGCCCCAACACCGGCGACGCATACTCCGACGCCTTCAACCCCGAGTTCGCCCGCAGCTGATCCGCCGCCTCCCACAACTTGCCCTGCAATTCACCCAAGTCCGTAGCCACGCCTGTCCCTTCTCACAGTCGCCCCATTCTGGCCGCTTCCGCTGGCCCAAGCCGAAATTACGCCTGGACCTACTGACATCGGACTGATACCTCCAACCGGTGTCCCTAGAGGGGCTTGGGCTGAATATCCAGGAGGGAGTGGCGCAGTCGGAATCCGCTCGGTGCCTACGGGCTGATACGTGCGAGGTCGTGAACTTCTGCGGTTCGTGAAAGTGCGAGCCCAAAAGCCTGAAGAACTGCCTCGGCCTGACGCTCGCGGAGGCGCCCAACTCGCCTGATCGGATACCGGATGGCATCTCCATGCACACTTGGGAGGATTTCAGGGTCATGCACGGCTGGCAAGCTGAGCTCACTGATGCGACGGCGCGAATCATGGTCAAGATGGTCGTGATCGTGAAGTGCTCCTTCGAATTGTTCGGACACCTTGGTTGCACGCTTCTCCCATCCGGCTACGCGCATCGCATCCATCTCAACCCCACGAGTCCAGACTGCTTCGCCGGTAGCCGAGAACGCCGCTAGATCCAAGATGGCTGTCGGCACATAAGCAGGCATGGTCAGGCGCGCGAAAGCCCTGGCTGAGTCTGGCGGGAAGTAGTGGAGAAGTTCTACATGAGCGCCTTTTGGTGCGTTCGTCTTGTGCTCGACTGGAACAACGGTGAGATGAGTTGGAGATCCATTTCGTTTCCCGTTCGACCTGATGGCCAGATCACAGGCCTGTGCCACCAGCACCCAAAGGCTTGTGGTGCCACTCGGGTCAGTGATCTCGAAGAGGTCGCCGTTGGCCAGGGCCATTCTTCGTTCGGCGAGATAATCGCTTGTGACATAGCGTTCTGCGTGCTGGATTTCGAAAGCGGCCTCGATGAGCCGCTCATCGGTGCCCGTGCCCACAGACGCGGCTGCGCCGATCGTCTTCACAGCGTCTGCAATTTTTGAATTGCCGTACACATGGTTGTCAAGCGACTCGTCAACGAATGCTCTGACGACACGCAGGATCGTTTCCACCTCCCAAGCGCCCTCGATATGTGAAGATTCGAATGCGATTGACGTGAGAGTCGGAAGATCAAGTTCGCCAAATCGTTCCAACCCCGCTTCCAACCCTTGGCGTGTAGCGTTCATGACACCCGAGCGGACTTCCTCAACCTCACTGGCTGTGAGTGAGATTTTCAACATTCGGGCGAATCCGATTTGATTATCGGTCAGGTGCTCTTTCGCCACTATCCCCACTTGGCCTGGCGTGAAGTCATAGTCACTGCACATTCTCTGCCAGTAGTCGAACTCGCTCTCTATACCAACGTCTGCCGTGAGAATGCAGAAGAAGCATCCCTCCGAAGCTCTGGTGAGCAAGTCCTTGACGAGCGATCCACCCTCGCGGCCGTCCCCGAGCCGTTGGTCAATTAGGAAGAGCGTTGGCTCCGACTCGGCTCGATTGAGGAGCTCGTCTGCACGTACTTGCCATTGGTTGGGGGTGAGTTGTTGAGGCTGGTGAGATTTCAGAAGCTCCTGCAAGGCGGCCAAGTATTGATCTTCGACTCCTCTATCTGGGCGAGTGATGCCGCGAGTCCTAGCGATCGAGTTGACTTCCGCTGCGACGCGCTTCTGAATTCCGTGATCGGCTAGGTCTAGCCGATCACGCCAGTCGGGGTTCAGGAGGTTGAACTCGGTCGCCTGGCCGATAGCCGCCTTGTCTTCCGAGTCGAGCAGGTCCACGAGTCCGTACCACGGTGGTTGACCCACATCGTCGTCCACGACTACTACTCGGGATATCCCTCGGCCGTTCAAGATCGCTTTCGCCGAGGCGGCGGGGTTAACCAACGATTGCTCCCGAGAAGTCTAATTCGAACAGATACAGGCGACCGTGAGAGTTCTTGTTTGGTGCTAGCCGAATCTCCGAATTCTCAAGATCTAGAAGCTGTCGGACGACAAACAGTCCAAGGCCCCGACCCTCTCCCTTCGGCTTTCTCGTAACGAAGGGTGCGAACAGCGAGTCGCGGACGGAGTCGTGGACTCCGGGACCGCTATCGGATACCTCTACAAAGGGATTGGAGACTACGATCTCGACCCGGCCGGAGCCCGTTTTGGTTTGTCGAACCCAGTGCTCGCTATTGAGTATGAGGTTGTCGAAGACTTGTGTCATTCGCCCTGGATTAGCTCGGACCTCGAAATCATTCTCTATTCGCACTTCCAACTCAAGCTTGGAGACTTCCCAGCGACTGCGGTGGTACTCAGCGATGTCCTCGATGAACTGACCGACAGTGACATCCGTCCTCTGGTCGCGTGCGTAACGAAGAGATGGGTCCAAATGTGCAATCTGCTTGCGCAGCGCTGCGATGGCGTACTGAACATCGACGATGTACCCCGCCATTGCCTCTGGAGTCGCGCCCTTCGCACTGCGCTGCTTGCGTGCTATTGTCCGAGTAGCGGCATCAAGCCTGTTGATGGCTATCGACAGCTCATGGGCAAGTGCTTCAGCCGTCAGCCCAAGTCCGATCATCTCGATGTACTCGGCTCGGTTCTGCTCGAGTTCTTCTAATTCAGACTCGACTACCTCGGCTTGTGCCTGGACCCGTGGCAAGCGATCGAGGAGGCGCTCCACCTCCTCGACTGTGTCTTTCGCTTCAGTGAGCTCAGGAGCGGATTTCATGGCTGTTCCAATTGCTGACTTCGCTCGTTGGAGTTCGGCCCTTAGCTTCTCCCCTTGCCGCACCGCATCCGTGACACCTGTGGCTACTTGCCGTGCGGGACGCCCTTCAGGGATACCAGCGGTTTTCCGGTTTTCCTCCTTCTTGAGACTGTCCCAGCTTCGGCCTACCAAGACCTGACAGCGGTTTATGTAGGAAACTGCCTCTTCTAGGAGAGCCACAAATGTCTTGTATGCGCCGTTGTGGACAAACCCTTCTCGGTCAGTTGTCTCTACCAGGCCCTGGTTGCGCTCGGCCGAGATATTGACATAGCCAATTGTGTTCGCCGGACGAAGCGCACGAAAACTGCGAGCACTCGTGAAACCCGCACCCAATCCCAACCAGTCTCCGGCTACACGGACACCGAACCCGTCGCGATAGACGCGTACACCTGCGAGGTCTTTCATCAGATTTCTGTATTCTGCCTCCTGTGTGAATACATGATCCTCGATGTCGTCAGATTGGAGGTACTCGTCAACTAGTTCCTGCACCTCGAAGCGTCCCAGGCTGAAGCTCTCAAATGATGCGTTGAACGGCCCTGGATTATCGCCGCCAACGCCCGGCACAACACTGGCATCCAGTTCATCGACACTTAGCTCAAATTCAAATCGTGCCACCTGAGAAGATGAGGATGGTTCGCTGAGCCCAAGATCTCTGGCTCCTAGGTCTTTCTTCAGAAGCTGATAAAGACGTTTACCACCGTCTTCTACAAGTAGTGATCGCCATTCGGACTGATCCTTACGATCAGGACGGAGGAATGTGGCGCGCACTGAACCATCGACTCGCAGCCTCGTCTCGTCAAACTCGATGTGCCATGAACTGAGGGCAGCCCGCCGAACGATTCGATCCACCTGCGTTAGTTCGACTGGAGCATCGTCCACACGGATGTCCAAGGAAAAGTTCTTGGGCGGGTCGAAGGGCGAGACTAATTTTGATAGTTCGGCGCCGAGACGGCTCTTTCCATCACCACGCCATTCAGCGGAGTCCTTCAGCCCTTCGATCGTCAACCTTGTGCCGGCAGGTTCTCCCTCAACGCCATCAAGTTGGAACTCGACTTCGTCGAGGCGATCCACGTTGTCGTAAGCACGCCAGTCAATTACTAACTCATGACCCGAAACACGTTCTCGTGAGCGCTTCTTGTCAGGACTCTGGTCTTCGAATGATCGGATAGTTAGCCGGTGCCCAAGCCGCTGGGTGCCAAGACGTCCTACCCCCTTATCACCCAGCGGAACTCGATGGTGCCGCGAGGTCTTTTGACCGGACTCCTTCATCGCCGCCTTGGGAGATACCGAAATCGTTAGCCACCCATCCTCGATGGTCTGTTCGCTCATTCCGATGCCGTTGTCCTCTACAACGATCCGACCATGCAGGTCGGCCTCCTCGACGTGCGTATTGACTTCTACTGTCACCAAAGTCGCGTCTGCGTCGTACGAGTTCTTGACTAGCTCCAACAATGCTTGTACTGGATCGGTTACAAGGCTCTCCCCCAGTTGGAAGACGACACGAGGGTGAACTCCAAGAGTCAGCCTGTTCACGTAGAAAGCCTCATGACGAGCATCCATTCCGAGTCGATTCTGGAAGCGAAGTTGTTCCGAGAGGCCATCCGCCTTGCTTTGGGAAGCCTTCTAGGTATGGCAGCGATTACCACCGCCCCTTTGTGCGTCACCATGTCCTGGACAATCCGTGCAGTTGGTACATGTATTCCGCTTACGGTCCGATCACCGATAGTGACGACGACGTGCGATGCAGGTGCAAGCGTCTGCAACGCACTGTCGAACGCCAGGTCTAGATCGCTGAGGAAGGCTCCGACCTTATCTGCGTGATCCGGCCTGATTTCGGTCAGTTGATCCAGGGTCGCCCTCGCAGCTTCCGATTTGCTCCTAATGCCAACGGACCGCGCGTAGCCGTTTCGTCGAAGACCTCCCAGACTGATGCTGTCGATTGAGCTTGGCCCTGAGACAGCTGAACGATCTGGGGCACCAGTATCAGGGAGGCAGATCCATTGCAGGGGTAGAAACGCGTGCTGGCCGTAGGTGATGGTCGAGTGGTTGTCGCCATATGGGGGCGAAGTGACGAGTACGTTCGGGCTTTTCGTGGCTCCGCTCAAGTTGGCGGTAGTGATGTCTCCCAGGATGACCCTTACCTTCGAGGTCGGCCACCCACGTCGAATGTGTCCAGCCTTCCGAAGAGCGTCGGCTTCAGCTGCAAGCAGCCCAAGGTTGCGCTCGGCGATTCGCTCGAATGTCTTCACCACGTCCGCTGGAATCCGATCTTCAGCAGGCTTGATGTGCAATTTGACAGTTGATAGACGGCTGTTGCTCGTCAATCGAACAGTCTCGGCTAAGGCAATCCACAGAAATCGCCGTACGGGCGGGGACCCAATGTTCTGGATTGCCTGGTGAAGGCTGCTGAGACCGTCAATGACGCCGGGCTCGAACCACTTGCGGACATTCGGGAACCAGTGGTTTGTTGGAGCATTGGATTGTCGGACTTGCACCAGCACTCTTGCGGTTGCGTCCGCTGTAGCCCTCGGGAAAAAGGGGCCTCCCTTCGTCTGGCAGAGCATTGCAGCAAGCGGATTGACATCTACAGCAGTCACATCCCACCCGCGTGCCACAGCTTCTGTTACGACGGTGCCTGAGCCTGCGAACGGATCAAATAGGTGAATCCGGTCTTGGCGGTGAGCGGCCACCTTGTCCAGCGCGTGGCCGACCATATTCGGCACCATCATGGCCGGGTACTGAAAATAGCCATGTGCAAAGTTGCGGCGGGCTGTTCCTCCGAAGTCCCAGAAGTCTGGATTCGAGGTGACCAAGTTGTGGAGGCTAGCCCGCAGTGCAATGTCGGCAGGGCAAGTCAAATTGGACTCCGCAGGCGGCCACTGTGCTGCCAAGTTCGCGCCTTGGCAGCATCGACGTGACTGAGGCCGCGTTACCACCCCAGAGGTCTGAGTCACTATTGAATCCTAACTTGAGGCTGCTGATTGATTGGGGAAGGGAGTGGAGTATAGGGACATTGAGTGTCAGTTTCATTTTGAACTAGTGAATGAATGTGAGCCATGTTGCTTATGTTCAAATGGAGTTCAATGAATTATGAGAATTGTTGAGCCTTCGCGGAATCGTGGGGTGGGGGTGGTCTGAGGGTCTGTGAACAGGGGTCGAGGCCCCGCTGGAATCGGTGATGTCAGTGTCGCCTGTCCAGGAGTGCCCCTGGCCATCGCCGCGATCCTCACCATCAAACTCTTCAAATGGGCCTGACAGGTCACCGCTGTTTCGGTCTCGAAGATAAAGGCAAGGCGGCGATCCACGCCAAAGGTCTCTTCAGGCATCCTCGAGAAGCTACGCGTCTGTAGTCACTGCGACTTCATGAATTCGAGAGCAAGTTGCTGCTGCACCCCCGCCCATCATCGGCGTCGCCCCCCGATGTACCGAAGCCATCTTCCCTGCCCCTGGGCATGATGAGTTCTTCAACCCGGAAGCGGTGTTCGACTTCGACGCGACGCCGGAAGAGCTTGCCGAAGGGCTGTTGATGCGGCAGGGGTGCCAGAAAACACTGTCTGAGCAGCTAAAATAGTCTGTCCGGCTCTGGATTATCTGTGCGGGAGCCGTCCGTGGGTATTGATTCGCGGGGAAGCACCGCTAATCTGATGTCAACGGAGCGGTTCACGGACTGGAGTCGGCATGGGCGAAAAGCGCGAGGTTTTCGGGCACCGGCATGTGAGGGACAGAAGCAGGACCAGCGACGAATCGCGCCAAAGACGAACTGAGGCCCACAACGCCGGATCACAGAGCCAAGGCGGTGCTCAGTGGCGCACTCAACAATAGGTGACCGGCGCATTCACAGGATTGCTGGCCCTGGGACTGGTCTTAGAGGCTGCACGGATAGGCGACACGGATCTCGGTGGATTCCGTTCGGGCCGGTGCCGCTGCTTGTCGAGCAAGGCATGAACCGTGACTGATCCGAGCGATATCAACCAGGAGGGCTTTGCCGACCATCCTCCTGTCTTGCGCGGCGAGGAATTGACCGAATCCATCTTGCGGTCGCTGAGGCTGGCCGCCAAGGACGCGCACCTCTTGGCTTATCAGACCGGCACAGGGGTCGTGACGCGGCACAACGGCAAGGTGGCGGTTGTGCCCCCCGACCCGGCCATGTACGAAGACCTCATTCCGCCTCCCTTCCAAGCGAGCGACTAGGGGCACTCGGCAGGGCTCAAAGGCGTACGCGGCGTATGGACTGAGAGCAGATACAACGCGTTAGCGGGGCATTGCACATGTCGTGGGTCTCAAACTGTCGCCCCATAATGCGAGTGATGTTGCTTATGTTCGATTCATATTCAATATTTCACAAGATATTCTCGCCTATACGGGCTAATTCGGGTGGTTGTTGTCACTGGGGTCGGTATACTTGCCTGTATGGAGTTTAGGCCCCTTGAGCAGGGTAAACGGGCTGATTGCAAGCCTTCTGGGCCGGTGTGGCCGGAGGGGGTTGATGTGGCCGTTTTGTCGTTGTTGGAGCTGCGGGAGCGGTTGGGGTTGATCAAAAGGGCCGAGGCCCGGCTGGCGGCGATGAAGACGGAAACGCTGGGCGCGTATGCCAGCCGGGGTGGCGAGGGTTTGGCCCGGCGGGTGGTGTTGGAGGAGTTGCAGGCTTCCAAGCAGCAGGCCCGGCGGGAGGTGGAGACTGCTTCTCAGCTCTCCAAGGTTCCCGAGACTCTCGATGCGCTGGGCGCCGGCGAGATTCCCGCG
>LXNI01000442.1_pt1 | contig 47658 bp, 43 predicted proteins | sample 809091 | NCBI WGS metagenome assembly LXNI01 (sample SAMN04870527, study PRJNA318959) | sponge metagenome | biome: 01000161; feature: marine sponge reef; material: water | host: Sarcotragus foetidus | place: Greece: Milos, Mediterranean Sea | collected 2013-05-29 | depth 5-7 m
AGCGTCGCCGAGCCTGGCGGGGCCTGCAATTGCGTGCCCTTGAAGTGATTGATGAGCGCCAGCAGGTCGGTGGGCGCCACGACCTCGCCGCCGCCGGCCCAGGCGGCCTCGGCACCGTTCGCCACCGGACAGATCAGGCCGCGTTCGCGCGCATTGGCGCCGATGGCGGCCGGGAGCACACCCGCCACGGGGATCAGTGCGCCGTCGAGACCAAGCTCGCCCAGCGCGACGTAAGTTCCGAGATCATCCGCCGCCAGCACGTCCATCGCCACCAGGAGGCCGAGCGCGATGGGGAGGTCGAAGTGGCTGCCTTCCTTCTGCATGTCTGCCGGCGCGAGGTTCACCGTGATCCGCCTCGCCGGCAGGGCCAGGCCGAGACCGGCGAGCGCGCCACGCACCCGCTCCCGGCTCTCGGCCACCGCCTTGTCGGGAAGGCCAACGACCATGAACGCCGGCAGGCCCGCGCCGATGTGCACCTGCACATCAACCGGCAGGGCCTCGATTCCCTGGAAGGCGACGGTCTCGATATGGGCAACCATGCGGCGACTCCGGCCGATCGGACACGCACCCGTCATCGGCCGGGCGCAAGGCTCATCGGTTGTCATATCCGATTTGATATGATCGTGCAGCCCGCTCAGTTGGCAGGCGTCGCACGATGCTGGCCCGCGGGCAGGGCGGGGGCTATTCTCAGCCCATGCCGGGGACCGTCGAACGCTGGGGGTTGAGCACCGATCTCGCGGTGCTGGACAGGCTGGTGCAGGTGCGCGGGCTGTCTATTGTCGATGTCGGCTGCGGCGCGGGCGCTCTCGCCCGCTCGCTCGCCGAACGGGGCGCCAAGGTGCTGGGAGTCGAGCCGGACCCGGTCCAGGCCGGGCGCAACCGCGACGCCCCCGAAACCGACAGCGTGAGCTTCGCCGAAGGGCGCGCGGAGGCGCTGCCGGTGGGCGACGGCGCGGTCGACGGGGTTATCTTCGGTCGCTCCCTGCACCACGTGCCGGAAGCCGCCATGCGGCCGGCGCTCAAGGAAGCACGAAGGGTGCTCGCCGCAGGTGGTTTCGTCTACGTGCTGGAGCCGGTGATGGAGGGGGCGTTCTCCGCCGTCATGAAGCCCTTTCACGACGAGACCGAGGTCCGCCGGCAGGCGCGGGACGCGCTGTCGGATACGGCGCCGCTCTTCGCCAGCGCGCGCGAGATCCACTACGAGGTCGAGAGACGCTTCGAGAGTCACGCGGCCTTCGTCGATCTCTTCTCCGGCCTCTCCTACAACAGCTACGGTGCCGACGCGGTGCGGAGCGAGACCGTGAAGCGGCTGTTCGAAGCCGGGCGGACGGATGCGGGCGACTACGCCTTCGTGCAGCCAATGCGGGTCGATCTGTTTCACACAGAGCGCGAATGAGCGACGCCGGCGCTCTCGCCCTGTTTTCCGTCGCCGAGATGTATGCGGCCGATGCAGTGGCCGCGAAGGCCGGGATTCCAGGGCTGACGCTGATGGAGAACGCCGGCCGTGCGGTCGCGGACGCCATCGTGCGGCGCTGGGCGCGGCGGCCCGTCTCCGTGCTCTGCGGTCCCGGCAACAACGGCGGGGACGGGTTCGTGGCGGCCCGGCTGCTGGCCGACGCCGGCTGGCCGGTGCGCCTCGGGCTCATGGGCAGCCGCGACCGGCTCAAGGGTGATGCTGCCGCCGTTGCCGCACAGTGGCCGCATCCGGTCGAGCCGCTCGACCTGGCCCTGCTTGACGGCGAGCCGCTGGTCATCGACGCGCTGTTCGGCGCCGGTCTCAGGCGACCGTTGGAGGGCGTGTCACTGACGCTTGCCGAGGCGAGCGCCGGGCGTGATCTGCCCTGTGTCGCGGTAGATATTCCGAGCGGCGTTCACGGCGACACGGGCGCGGCCCTCGGCGGGGCGTTTCGGGCAGCGGTGACCGTCACGTTCGGCCAACGCAAGTACGGGCACTTACTGTTTCCGGGGCGCGAGCATGCCGGCGAGGTGGTGGTCGCCGACATCGGCATTCCGGCGTCGGCAATCGAGGCGCTTGAGCTGCGGGTACACGAAAACGGGCCGGCTCTGTGGCAGGTACTCCTGCCCGGTCCGTCGCCGGCCGATCACAAGTACAGTCGTGGACACGCGCTGGCGGTGGGCGGCGATGGCGCGCACTCGGGTGCGGCGCGACTCGCGGCCCGCGCGGCACTCCGGGCAGGGGCCGGCCTCGTAACCGTCCACGCGCCAGAGGATGCCATTCCCGTCTACGCCGCGCAGTTGACGGCGGTGATGGTCGCGTCCACGACAGATCTGGGAGAAGCGCTCGCCGACGAGCGCCGAAACGCTCTGCTGATCGGCCCCGGCTGCGGCGTGAGTCCGAAGACGCGGGCGCAGGTGCTGCGGGCGCTCGGGGCGGGCAAGCGTTGCGTCCTCGACGCCGACGCGTTGAGCGCATTCCGCGACGCGCCGGCGGCGCTCTTTGCCGCACTCACGCCGGAGTCCGTGCTGACCCCCCACGAAGGGGAGTACCGGCGCCTTTTCGCCCATGAGGGAGACAGGCTCGCCCGTGCCCGCGCTGCGGCCGCCGAGAGCGGGGCCGTGGTGGTCCTCAAGGGCGCGGACAGTGTGATCGCAGCCCCCGATGGCCGCGCCGCCATCAACGCCAACGCGCCGCCGACGCTTGCGACGGCGGGCTCAGGCGACGTCCTGGCCGGTTTCATCCTCGGCCTGCTGGCGCAGGGAATGCCGGCGTTCGAGGCAGCGGCGACGGGTGTCTGGCTGCATGGCGCTGCCGCGGCCGCCTTCGGCCCCGGACTGATCGCCGAGGATCTGACGGAGACTCTACCCTCCGTTCTCAGCAAGCTGGCCGGATAAGGCGATCATCGTTCACCAAGAGGCGATGCCGGAGGCGCATTGTCTCAAGGGGTTACGGGAGGTCGAACCCAATACGAGCGACGAGGGAAATCGACGCCGGGAATGCTGTTGAGCTATATCAAAACGCTCCGATTGACAGTGCGTTCGAAGATGGTCAATGTTCACGAAAATGTGAAATGAGGGCAGGGATCGGACGATGCAGGGAGCCTTCGGAGCCACCCGCAGAACGTTGACAGGCGTCTCTCGCCTAAGCCTCGCACCCTTCCGCATGGCTGGCAGATCGCGGTGGAGGGCCGCAGGCTTGGTCCTCATGTTCACCGTCTCGCTGGTGTTCGTGGTGCCGCAGGCATATGCGGCGGTCACCGCCGAGACGCAATTCATCCTCAACAGCTTCTCGTTCCTCATCTGGGGCGCGCTGGTGATGTGGATGTGCGCCGGCTTCACGATGCTGGAGGCCGGTTCGGTTCGTACCAAGAACGCGTCGGTCATCTGCCTCAAGAACATCGGCCTCTATTCCATCGCGGGGCTCACCTACTACCTGGTCGGCTACAACCTCATGTACGTCGACGTCGGGAGCTGGGTCGGGTCGTTCGCCCTGCCGTACTCGACCACCGCCGACGAGATTGCCCTTCTCGGTGGTGACGAGGCCGCTGCCGAGGCCGTGATTGAGGGCGGCTATTCCACGATGTCCGACTGGTTTTTCCAGATGGTGTTCGTGGCGACGACCGCCTCGATCGTCTCGGGCACGCTGGCAGAACGGGTGAAGCTCTGGTCGTTCTTCATTTACATCACGCTGTTGACCGCCTTCATTTATCCCGTGATCGGTTCCTGGACATGGGGCGGTGGCTGGCTCAGCGAGATGGGCTTCCAGGATTTTGCCGGGTCCACGATCGTCCATTCGACCGGAGGCTGGGCGGCATTGGCGGGTGCCATCATCGTGGGCGCCCGGAAGGGCAAGTTCCGCGATGACGGCAGCGTCAGGGTGACGGCGCCCTCCAACGTGCCGGCGGTGACTCTCGGCGTGTTCATCCTCTGGCTCGGCTGGTTCGGATTCAACGGCGGCTCGCAACTTGCGCTGAGCGGGGCGATCGACGCCGTGGCGCTGAGCAACATCCTGGCCAACACCAACTTGGCCGCCGCCGCCGGCGTGCTTGCGGCGATCACGCTCTCGCGGCCGATCATGGGCCGCGTGGACCTCATCACCAGCCTGAACGGCGCCATCGCCGGCCTGGTGGCGATCACGGCCGGGCCCGACATCGTCGATCACTACTTTGCCGTCATCATCGGCGCGATCGGCGGTGCCATCGTCGTCCTCGGCGTCAAGTTGCTCGAAATCGTCAAGGTGGACGACGTGGTCGGCGCAGTTCCGGCCCACCTCTTCGCAGGTGTGTGGGGAACGCTGGCCGTCTGCATCGCCGCCGGAGGCGATCCCGTTGTGCAGATCGTCGGCATTCTTGCCATCGGAGCCTTCGTGTTCGGCTCGTCGTTCCTGGCGTGGTTCATCATCGACAAGACTCTGGGCGCGCGGATCCCGCCCGTGCACGAGGAGCTTGGCCAGGATGCGGCGGAACTCGGAATCGAGTCCTACCCCGAGTTCGTGCTGATGCCCGAAACGGACGACTGATTCCGCGCTGCCGCGGTGTGTCGCTGCAACACCGCGGCAGGTAGGATAATTGGGGTGTGTCCTTCCTCGAACACGCTGTATGATCGGGCGCGCCACGGCGACAGGAGACGATGGCAATGGAGTTGACGATCGAACGCGACGGCAGCGCCGTGACCGCCAAGGTGAACGGGCGTATCGACAGTACCAACGCTCGGGATTTCGAAGAGGCGATCCGCACCAAGATCGAAGACGGCGACCACGCCGTGATCATGGACTTCGAGAAACTTTCCTACATCAGTTCCGCAGGGCTCCGCGCTGTGCTGATGACTGCGAAGACCTTGTGGAAGCGGGACGCGAAGTTCGCGCTCTGCTCGCTTTCGGGCCCGGTCAAGGAAGTGTTCGAGATCAGCGGCTTCGACAAGATTATCCCGATCCACGATACCCGGGATGGAGCGCTGAGCTCACTCGGCGGCTAACGCGGCCCTCAGGCGGGCCATCAGCCCGTCCGCCGTCACGATACCGGAAGGGGAGAGGGCGACGCCGCCGGCGCGCAGCATGCGTGCCGTCCATGTGTTGCACGTGTTGAACAGATGAAACTCTCCCTGCGCGTGATAGAAGCGGCTGTCAGGGTAGAGACCGGGGGATACTGACTCGGCCCGGCCGCCTGAAGGGCGCTCGAACGTCGCCGCTATTGCGTCCACCAGACTCCGGAAGCCCGCTTCGCTCAGGGCCACCGGCACGACCTCGAGGCGGCTGCTCGCGCCCGCCGGAGCGGTGTCGCGGCCGGCCATGTGCATGACCGCCGGGGTCGGGACAAGCGCGGCGGAGAGAGCCATGCCCAGTGTTTTCTCCTTCGCCGGGTAGTAGGTGCGGTCACCCCAGCCGAATTCGAGAAACGCTGCATCGGGAAAGTCCGCCGCTTCCGGAAGCAGGCCAGTGGCGGCGAGGGCAGGGGCGGGCACGACGATCGCCGTGTGCCAACCGTTGCTCGCCACCTGTATGGGGTGGGTGCGCGGGCCTTCATCTGCGGAGGGAGGGGGCGGCGCAGTCTCGCAGGTGGCAAGCCAGGCGGCGCAGAGCGCGAGCGCCGGCCAGAGCAGCCAGCAGCGCTTCATGGCGCCCGCCCGGCACCGCCCCCCGCCGTGTTACAGCACCTCCTCGGCGACGAAGCGGATTTCCTCGCGCCCGGCGCCGGCAAGCAGAAGCGCCGTCACAGAGCCGTCCACCGCCGCCTTCTTCCATGCCGCAAGGCGCTCCCTGATATGCGCCTTCGGCCCGACCAGGGCGATGCCGTCGGCGAACTCGTCCGGCACGGCCATTACTGCGCCCTCCTTGTCGCCGGAGAGGAAGCGGTCCTGGATGGTCTCCGCAGCCTCGCCGAATCCCAGCCGCTTTGCGTAGTCGTTGTAGAAGTTGCGGCCGCGCGCGCCCATGCCGCCGACATAGAGCGCGAGCGATTGCTTGACCTTGAGCAGCGCGCGTGCGTGATCGTCGTCGATCTTCACATCCACGAAGGGGGCAATGGCGAAGCCTTCTCGTCGCTCCCCGTGGCCGCCCTTGCGGAAGCCTTCGACCAGCGGCTCGCGGTAGACGTGTGCGCGCTCCGGCACCATGAAGAGCGGAAACAGGCCGTCGGTGATTTCGCCCGCCAGCCTCAGCCCCGCAGGCGAGACCGAGCCGGTGTAGATGGGCAGCGGGTGGCGGGCGTGGATGATGCTCTTCAGGGGCTTGCCGAGCCCGGTGGCGTCGGGGCCGCGATAGGGGAGGGCGTAGTGCGTGCCCTCGTGGACGACCGGCTCCTCGCGAGCAACGATCTTGCGGACGATGGAAACGTATTCGCGCAGGCGTTCATGGGGTTTGCCGTAGGCCACCCCGTGCCAGCCCTCGATCACCTGCGGGCCCGACGGCCCGACGCCGAGGACGAAGCGGCCGCCGGAAAGCGCCTGAAGGGTCATCGCCGTCATGGCGGCGCAGGCTGGCGTGCGCGCCGGCATCTGCATCAGCGCGGTGCCGACCGTCATTCGCTCGGTCCGGGCCAGGATCCACGCGGCCGGCGTCACGGCATCCGAGCCATAGGCCTCGGAGGTCCAGATCGATTGGTAGCCGAGCGACTCGGCCTCCTGGATCAGGTCGATGTCGATGGCGAAATCCCGGCCCGAATAGCCGAGCACGAGCCCGAGTTGCAGCACTGCTCTTCTCCTGTGGCGCGCGCGGCGGCGCTCGCGCGGATAAGGTAGGGAGATAGGTCACTTCTGATAGAATGGCCAGGAAACTAGAAAGGGAGGAGACCATGGGCAACATGTGGAACAGCGACCCGCGCGGCTGGCGCCTGTCACGGCGCGGCTTCATGAAGGGCGCGACGGCACTTGCCGGCACGGCTGCGCTCTCCAGCACTTTCGCGGGCCGCAAGGCAAGCGCGCAGGAGCAGACGCTGACCTACCTGAGCTGGCCCGGCCATGCCGACCCGTTCGTCGTCGAGCCCTTCGAGCAGGAGCACGGCGTCAAGGTCGTCAGCAAGGAATACGTTGGCGGCGAGCAGATGCTCGCGCTCGTCAACCAGTCGCCGCCCGGCACTTACGACGTTATTCTCTCGGACCGCGAATATATCGTGCAGCTGCGCGACGCCGGCTTCATCGACAAGATGGACCCGGCCGACTACCCCTTCGACGACTTCTGGCCCGAGTTCCAGAACCTCGAAGGCCACTGGCTGGACGGCGACCTCTACTCGGTGATGCTGGATTTCGGCTATCTGGGTCTGGTCCACAACACCGACCACCTCAGTGAGGCGGACTGCAGCAGTTATGGCGTGATGTGGGAAGAAAGAGTGACCGGTAAGGTCGGCCACTTCGACTGGTATCTGCCGACCATGGGCTGCCTCAGCCTCTATAATGGCAACAAGGACCCGTTCAACATCGACGACGCGGCCTTCGGCAAGCTGCGCGACACCACGTTCTCGCTCAAGCCGCAGCTCGCGGGCTTTTACGCGATGGCCGATGTGTTCTCGTCAATGACCAACGGCCAAGCCTGGATCATGCCCGGCATCGGCGAGTGGATCTCGATACTCCTGCACAAGGGCGGTCTGCCGGTGACCACTACCATCCCGGACGAGGGCGGCATCCAGTGGACCGAATCGGTCTCGATCGGCACCGGTTCCGAGAAGCAGGATCTCGCCAAGAAGTTCATTCAGTATCTGACCGGTCCCGAAGGGCAGTGGCGCGTGGCCACCAAGCCGTCCTACAACGGCTCGATTCCCAACAAGAAGGGTTGGGACGCGCTCAACCAGAACGATCCGGAATCGGCCGAGTTGATGCGGCACCGATTCGACAAGCGGAACGTCATGGACGAGTACAAGGAAGGCAAGATCCAGCTCCGCAAGACCCCGGTGCAGCAGTCGATCGACGACTGGACCGAGGTCTGGAACGAGTACAAGAACATCTAGCGCTGTGTGGGGGCCGCTGGTTCGCGGCCCCCGAACTTTCGGATGCCCGTAGACGACCCAATTCATGGCTGTTGCCGAGACTGAAGGCGTAACGGCTTCCGCAGGCCGCAACGCGTCTCGGCCTGACGGTTACGCGCTCTTCTGGGGCCTGCCGCTCGCCCTCTGGCAGGGGGTGTTCTTCCTGGCGCCGCTCGCCTTCCTCGTCGTGATGACTTTCTGGTCGGTGAAGAACTTCCGGCTCGATCCCGGTTTCGACACCGTCAACTGGGTCAATATGTGGAGCAAGGGCTATGTCGTGGACACCTATCTGCGCACCCTCGGCTACGGCGCGCTTGCGGCCGCTGTGTGCAGCGTACTGGCGTTTCCCGCGGCCTACGCTCTCGCCTTCAAGGTGTCGCCTGCCACCCGACGCCTCGGGGTCTTCCTGCTCATCACGCCCTTCTTCACGAGCTATATCGTGCGCGTCTATTCGTGGCAGGCGGTGCTCTCCGATAACGGCATCCTGAACACGGTCTTCGACTTTCTCGGTTTCGGCCCGGTGGCCATGCTGAACACGCTGTTCGGCACCGTCGTCGGATATCTCACGCTCTGCCTGCCGCTGGTGATCCTGCTCCAGCTCTTCAGCCTGGCAAACGTCGACCGCAGCCTGATCGAGGCCGCGCACAATCTCGGTTGCGGGCGGATCAAGGCGATATTTCTGGTGATCGTGCCCTCGGCCAAGGTGGGCTTGATCCTGGCCGCGACCTTCGCCTTCATCCTCTGCTTCGGCGACTTCGTGAGCCCCACCAGCCTGGGCGGCAGCAAGCCGCCAACGCTCAGCATCCTGATCGTGGACACGGTGAAGCAAGGCAATCACTGGCCCCGGGCTGCGGTGGTCGCAGTCTCCATGGTGGCCACACTCATCGTGGTCGCCTTCACCGCGCTCTACTTCGCGTACGTCCACGGGCGGGCGCGCCGGTGAGGCTCGACCGCGTCATCCGCGGCTCGCTCCTCGGCTACGTGGTGCTGGCGCTCGGCTTCGTGTTCGTGCCAATCGTGATCAGCTTCATCTTCTCCTTCAACGAGGGGCGCTTTCCGGTCCTGCCGATCAAGAACTTCTCCACGGTCTGGTACGAGGCGATCTGGAACGAGGCGCCGGTGCCCCGCGCCTTCCGCTACAGCATCATCGTCGGCCTTTCGGTGGCTGCCATCTCGACCTTCATCGGCTTCGCGACCGCCTATACCGACTTCCGCTACCGCTTCTTCGGCAAGAACGTCTACCTTGCCCTGGCGCTGCTGCCGCCGACGATTCCGGTGCTCATTCTGGGGCTCGTCATGCTGATGTTCCTGGGCCGCGTGAGCCTGGTGGGCGAGCTCCACTCGGTAATCTTCTCCCACGTCGTCTACTGTACGCCCTTCGCCATGGCGCTGATCCGGCTCCGCCTTTCGCAGATGGACCCGGATCTCGAGCGGGCCGCGTGGAACCTCGGCGCCACCAACTGGCGCGCGATGCTGTTCGTGGTCCTGCCCTTCACCATGCCTTCCATCTTCGCGGCGCTCTTCCTCACCGCGGCGGTCTCGTTCGACGAGTTCATGATCGCCTTCTTCGTCGGCGGCGTGAACGAGACGCTGCCGGTCCGCGTGCTCAACATGATGCAGGGGCAGGTGAGTCCCCGGATCAATGCCGTCGGCAGCGTCGTCTTCGCGGTGTCCATCACGCTCGTTATCCTGGCGCAGGCCTTTCTGCTGACCCGCCGCGGCACCGGCCGCCTCAAGGCGCCGGTGTAGGAGCAACACGCGATGGCCGAACCTCTGCTGGCTCTCGACGGGCTGACCAAGCACTTCGGCGAGCAGGAGGCCGTGCGCGGGATCGACCTGGAGATCGACGAAGGCGAGTTCATCGCGCTCATGGGTCCGTCCGGCTGCGGCAAGACGACGACGCTCCGCATGATCGCAGGCCTGGAGGAGCCCACCAGCGGCGAGGTGCGGCTCAACGGGGAGCGGATCAACGAGCGCAAGCCCTGGGAGCGCGACACGCCGATGGTGTGGCAGAGCCTCGCGCTCTTCCCCTATCTGAGCGTGCGCGGGAACGTCGAGTTCGGCCTCAAGATGCGCGGGGTGCCCGCCAGGGAGCGACGCGCAAGAGCGCTCAAGTGGCTGGAGCAGGTGGGCATTGCCGACTACGCGAACCGCAACATCGCGCAACTCTCGGGCGGCGAGAGGCAGCGGGTTGCGCTCGCCCGCGCGCTCGTGACCGAGCCGCGGATTCTCCTGCTCGACGAGCCGTTGAGCGCGCTCGATGCGCATCTCAAGGTGCGCATGCAGGCGGAGATCACCCAGCTTCAGCGCCGGCTCGGAATCACCTTCGTCTACGTGACCCACAACCAGTCCGAGGCCTTTGCCATGGCGAGCCGCGTCGTCATCATGGACGCGGGCCTCATCCAGCAGATCGGCGCGCCGCGCGAAGTCTACCGCGCGCCCGCCAACCGTTTCGTTGCCGAGTTCGTCGGCACAAACAACATCATCGAGGGGCGCGTGCGCTCCTCAGAGGGTCGGCGTATCGCCGTCGAGACGGCCCATGGCAGTGTTGAGGTCGCGGCGTTGACCGGGCAGGCGCCGGCGGCGGGCGATACGATCAATCTTGTCGTGAGCGCCGACCGAGTCGCGCTCAACGCAGCGCCGGAGGAACACCGCAACGCGGTCACCGGCAGCGTGATTAGCGAGGAGTTCATCGGCTCGGTGGTAACGTTGCACCTCGATATCGGCGGCGGCACGGTGTTCCGGGTGCAGAAGCAGGCGCACGAGCTCGATACGGTCGATATCACGCCGGGACAGACGTTTCGTGCATCCTGGCGGGCGGAAGATACTTATGTGCTGCCGGCGTGATCCGGGGGCGTGCGACACGGGGGAGGGGCGTGCATGTCGATACTGATTGAGGGGGCCACCATCGTCTCGATGGACCCGGAGCACGGGAGCGAACCGTTTCAGGGCGACATCCTGATCGAGGGGGAGCGCATCGCCGCCATCGGCGAGACCGCACCCGACGTCGAGGCCGAACGCGTGATCCCCGGCGCGGGCAAGCTCGTGATTCCCGGCCTCGTCAACGGCCACATCCACACGCCGGAAGCCTTCGCCAAGGGGCGCTACGACAACATGCCGCTGGAGCTGTGGATGACGCTTGCCTACGGCATCCTGGGCGCCGCCGAGCTGACCCCGCGCATGATCTACCTGCGCTCCGCCCTCTGCGCCATGGACGCGATCAAGACCGGCGTCACGTTCTTCTCGGACGACATCCTGGAGTTCCCGCTGCAGTCCATGGAGTCGATCGGGGCGGTGTTCCAGGCCTACGAGGACGTGGGCCTGCGCGCCTCGATCTCGGGCCACGTGATCGACCGCAAGCTGCCCGACACGATCGTCTATCTGAACGACCACCTGCCGGGCGATCTCAAGGACGAGATCGACGAGATGGTGCCGCCGACGGCGGACGAGTTCACCGCCTTCTGCGAGGAGGCGTTCTCCCTCTATCACGACCGCGCCGGCAGGCTCCGCTTCATGCCGGCACCCTCCGGCCCGCAACGCTGCACCGAGCCCTTGATGCGCGCGGCCGACGAATTCGCCCGCGCGAACGGGCTGCCGTTCCACACCCACATCCTCGAATCGAAGGTGCAGGCGGTCACCGGCCGCGAGCTCTACGGCAAGACGCTGATCCGCTACATGCACGACCTCGGCCTGCTCACCCGCAACACGACCATCGCGCACGGGATCTGGCTCACCGACGACGACATCGCGCTGATGGGAGAGGCGCGCTGCTCGGTGGTGCACAACGCGCTCTCGAACCTGAAGCTCGGCTCCGGCATCTGCCCCGTGCGCCGCCTGCTCGACGCTGGCGTCAACCTGGCGCTGGGCTCGGACGGGATTTCCACCAGCGACACGCCGCGCATGTTCAGCGTGATGCAGTGCGCAGGGCTGATGCACAATATTTCCTCGCCGGACAACGCCTACTGGCTCGATGCACACGAGGTGCTGCACGCGGCGACTCTCGGCGGCGCCTACAGTGTGCTCATGGAGGACGAGATCGGCTCGCTGGAGCCCGGCAAGCGGGCCGACATGGCGATCCTCGACATGCGGACCGCCAACTTCACGCCGCTCAACGACGTGCGCAACCATCTCGTCTATTGCGAGAACGGCTCTTCCGTGGAAACGGTGATCGTCAACGGCGAGATCATGGTGGAGGGCGGCACGCTCACGCGGGTCGACGAGCATGCGCTGATGGATGAGCTGCGCGACATGATGCCGGCGATCCAGGCCGATCAGGAACGGCTCGAGGCCAAGAACAAGGCGTTCATTCCGCCGCTCGCGGAGGTCTGGCGGCGCTGCGCCCAGACCGATATCGGCATCAACCGCTGGGGCAGCGACAATCAGCCGCGCTGGCCGACCAACCGCTAGAGTGCCCGGCTGAGCCTGACGAGGAGGCCGCCATGACCCGCCCCGCGCGCGTAGCCGAGATCAACTGGACCGAGTACGACCGCAGGGTGCGCGACGAGCAGCCTGTGGTGATCCTGCCCGTTGGCTCGCTGGAGCAGCACGGCCCGCACCTGCCCATGAACTGCGACGCCGTGATCCCGACCGCGCTCGCCGAGCGCGTCGCGGCCCGCACGGGCGACCTGGTCGCGCCCACCTTCTGTTACGGCTACAAGTCGCAGCCGAAATCCGGCGGTGGCAACCACTTTTCCGGCACCGTCAGCCTCGACGGCGAGACCCTGATCCGCATGACGCGCGACATCGTCTGCGAGTTCGCCCGCCACGGCGTGCGCCGCATGGCGGTGGTGGACGGCCACTACGAGAACAACATGTTCCTGGTGGAAGGCATCGACCTCGCGCTGCGGGGACTCAGGCGGGACGGCGTTCACGACATGCGGATCGCCAAGATCCCGTACTGGGAGTACGTCACCCGGGAGACCATGGACGCCGCGTGGCCCGGGGGCTTCCCCGGATGGCCGCTCGAGCATGCCGGCCTGATGGAGACCTCGGTCATGCTGCACCTGCATCCGGCGCTCGTTGACATGACGAAGGCGCCCGACCATCCGCCGGCGGACTTTCCGCTCTACGACATCTACCCGACGGATACCTCCCGCGTGCCATGGACCGGCGCGCTCTCGCCCTCGGTCGCGGCGACGGCGGAGAAGGGCGAGCGCTTCATCGCCGACTACGTGGGCGGGATGACCGACGCGATCATCGAGATTTTCGGCACGCGGGGCCGCGACCTCGACGTCGCGGCCGAGTAGGGAAGGAGACGCCACCGATGAGTGAAGGCTTTTACGAGCCGGTCAGCGGCATGGACATGCCGCGCTTCAGCGCGATGCCGACCTTCATGCGACTGCCGCACGTGACCGACTTCTCGGCTGTGGACATCGCGCTGGTCGGCGTGCCCTGGGACAACGGCACCACCAACCGCGCCGGCGCCCGCCACGGCCCGCGCGAGATTCGCAACATGTCGAGCCTGATGCGGCGGACCCATCACGTACTCGGCATCTGCCCCTACGAGCTTTGCCGGGTGGCCGACTGCGGCGACGCCAGCGTCAATCCGATCGACCTCAACGACACGATCGGGCGCGTCGAGCGCTTCTTCACCACGATGCACGAGGCCGGCGCGGTGCCGCTCTCTGCCGGCGGCGACCACCTCATCACGCTCCCGATCATGCGGGCGATCGCAAAGGACCGGCCCGTCGGCCTGATCCATTTCGACGCGCACTCGGATACCTGGGACAGCTATTTCGGCGGCTACAAGATCACGCACGGCACGCTCTTCCGCCGCGCGGTCGAGGAGGGGCTTCTCGACCCGAAACGGACCATCCAGATCGGCATTCGCGGCTCGGTCTACGATCTCAACGACATGGACTTCGCGCACGACTCAGGCATGCGCGTCATCACCATCGAGGAATATTTCGATATCGGCTGGGAGAAGGTGGTGGCCGAGGCGCGCGCCGTCGTCGGCGACGGCCCGACCTACATCAGCTTCGACGTGGACGGGCTCGATCCGGTCTATGCGCCGGGCACCGGCACGCCCGAGATCGGCGGCTTCTCGACCCACGAGGCGCAGCGCATGCTGCGGGGCACGCGCGGGCTCAATCTGGTGGGCGGCGACGTGGTGGAGGTGGCGCCGCCCTTCGACCCGAGCGGCAACACCGCGCTGGTGGGGGCCACCATGATGTTCGAAATCCTGTGCGTACTGGCGGAGGCGGTCGCGGGCCGCAAGAGCTGACGAGGGGGGCAACAATGGACCACGAAGGCTACATGCGGCGCGCGATCGCGCTCTGCGAAGAGAAGATGGCGGCGGGCGAAGGCGGCTACTGCGCGACGATCATCGTGTGCGACGGCGAGGTGATCGGCGAGGGCTGGAACAACGTGGCCGAGACCTGCGACGCCACCGGCCACTGCGAGATCAACGCCATTCGCGACGCCGGCAAGCGCACCGGGAACTGGGACCTCTCCGGCTCGACCCTCTATACGACGTGGGAGCCCTGCATCATGTGCGCCGCGGCGATATGGTGGGCGCGAATCGACCGGGTGTTCTACGGGAATCTCCTCTCCCACGCCGCCGACCTCGGCATCGACATCGCCGGGCTGGACGCAGAGGCCGCGACACCGACCGAGCAGCGCGGCCGCCCCTACCGGCGCCTGCTGGGCGACGAAACCTACGCCATGTTCAGGGCGTGGTGGGACAGCGGGGACCGCACGGCCATCTGATGGCGCTTGCGCGGCCAAGTCGGGCGCGCCATATACGAAGTGTCGTCAACAACGAAAGGAGGTGATCCAGTGTCAGACTGTCGTAAACCGCGATCGGCGGTCACCGTGAACTGGGTCTCCCCCTGCGATGGGGCCCACGACTGACGGTGACGACGCGATCTGCGGATCGCGGATTGACGGGGAAGGGCCGCCGCAACCCGGCGGCCCTTCCAACGTTATGGCCCCATGACTGACGGAGCGCCGGAGAGCGCGACACTGGGCGTCGTCCCCGCCGGCTTCTGGCGGCGCGTGGCGGCGTGGGTCATCGACACGATCATCGTGCTGGTGGGCGTCTACCTCGTCGGCTCGTTCCTGTGGCCCGACCTGGTGAAGACCACGACGCATGTCTCGGACAACGACGGCGCCCGCCTGGAGGTCGTGAGCTATGCGCTGTCCACGCTCGGCACCGTGGTCTTCGGCATCGCCCTCGGGGTCTACACGGCGCTGCAGGAGAGCGGGCGGGCCCAGGCGACCATCGGCAAGCGGATGTTGAGGCTTCGGGTCATGAGGCTCGACGGCGCACGCATCTCGCCGCTCGTGGCGATCTACCGCTGCTGGCCGCTCTGGCTGCCCGGCCTTGTCAGCATGGTTCTGGGCCTGAATTACGTCGTCGGATTTGCCGCCGTCGCCGCCTGTATCGCGGTCGCCTTCAACCGCCGCAAACAGGGCCTGCACGACATGCTGGCGCGTTGCCTGGTGGTGCGCCGGCCGCCGCGTGTCATATAAGGGCGCGCGCAGGGCACTCGCACCGGCCGGGCTTTTGCGCCATGATCGCGCCCCGGTCGGCAGGGGAGTCGGAAGGTCCGGGGGGCGAAGGGATGGTCGCTGAACGCGCGAACGAGCGGGTCTGCTACTTCAACGGGGAGATCGTGCCGGAGAGCCGGGCCCTGGTCTCCTTCCGCGATCGAAGTTTCCGTTACGGCGACGGCGCATTCGATACGACCCGCACCTTTGGGCATCGCATCTTCAAGCTCGAAGAGCACATCGTCCGCTTCTACAAGACCCTGCGTTACCTCCGGATCGACCCCGGCATGGCGCCGTCGGAGATGAAGCGCCACACCGAAGAGGTGCTCGCCCGCAACCTGCATCTGCTGGGGCCGGACGACGACTACTGGGTCTTCCAGCGCATCTCGCGCGGTCTGGAGCCTGCGGGCGGCGATTTCCACGGCTCCACCGACCCCGTGCTCATCATCGACTGCACGCCGCTCCCCATTGCCCAGCGGGCCCACTACTACCGCGACGGGATTCCGCTGATGATCCCCTCGAACCGCCGCGCCGCGCCGGACTCGATCTCCCCCAGGGCGAAGACCCACAACTACCTGAGCCTGTTCGTCGGGAACGACGAGGTGCGCCGCCGCGACCCCAATGCCTTGGCGCTGTTCCTCGACCACAACGGAAATCTCTCCGAGGGCGTCGGCTCGAACATCTTTCTCGTCGACGACGGCGTGCTCTACACGCCGCAGGACCGCTACGTGCTCAACGGCATCAGCCGCGAGACCGTGCTGGAGCTTGCCGAGGAGGCGGAAATCGAGGTGGTGAAGTGCGACCTCGACCTCTTCGACGCGCACGGCGCCGACGAAGCCTTCATCACGTCCACGAGCTTCTGCATCTGCCCGGTGGCGACCATCAACGACGTGCCCTTCGGCGAGCTGAGGATTCCCGGCCCGTTGACGGAGCGGCTGATGGGTCTCTATTGCAAGCTCATCGGATTCGATTTCGTGAACCAGTACCTCAAGCACCTGAACTAGGAGACCGCGTCCATGCTTGAGATCGTCAAGCCGGGCCTCGAGACCAGCATCCAGGATTTTCCCGGCCGCATCGGCTACTGGAACCAGGGGTTTCCGCCTTCCGGCCCGATGGACATGTGGTCGTTCCGGCTCGCCAATCTCGTCGTCGGCAACGACGAGGGCGCGCCGGGACTGGAAGCCCAGTTCATGGGGCCGACAATCCGCTTCGAGCGAGCGGGCGTGATCACGGTGACGGGAGCCAACATGCGCCCGATCATCGACGGGCAGCCTATCCCGACGTGGGAGAGCGTCGCGGTGGAGGCCGGGCAGACGCTGGTGATGGGGCCGGCGGTCGCCGGCGCGCGCGGTTATCTGGCGGTGGCAGGCGGCATCGATGCGCCGCAGTGGCTCGGCTCGGCATCGACCTTTCACAAGGCCGGCGTCGGCGGGCTGGATGGCCACGCGGTGCAGGCGGGGCAGGTGCTCCCGGTCAAGGAGGCCGCCGGCACGCCGGGCCGGCGGGTCGCGGAGCGCGCGCGGCCGACGTTCCCGGGCGGCAAGACCTGGGAGGTCGAAGCGGTGCGGGGCCCCAACGACGACTGGATCGACGACGCGGGCCACGATCGCTTCACGGAGACGGCGTGGCTGCTCGAGGCGCGGAGCGACCGCACCGGCTATCGGCTCAGGGGGCCGGACTGGACCTTCACCGAGAAGGCCACCGACAAGCTGCCCGAGCACGGCGATTTTCCGTCCAACATCATCGACCAGGGCTACCCGCTGGGCGCGGTCAACCTGGGCGGCCAGACACCGATCATCCTGATGAACGACGGACCCAGCATGGGCGGCTTCATCTGCCCCTACACGGTGCCGTCCGCCGCCTTCTGGAAGCTCGGTCAGATGAAGCCCAACGAATCCATCAAGTTCCGCGAGGTCTCGGTGGGCGAAGCGCAGAAGCTGCGATTCGCCCTCGACGAGGCCTGCACACACAACAGCATCGAATAGAGGGAGGCCAGTTCATGGCGGAGGAGGTTCTGACCCAGGCGCCGGGCAACGTGTGGAAGGTCCTGGTGAAGGAAGGCGATTCGGTCAAGGCGGGGGACACGCTGTTCATCTTGGAAGTGATGAAGACCGAGGTGCCCCACGACGCCGAGAGCGACGGGGTGGTGAAGAAGCTCCACGTCAAGGAGGAAGACGCCGTGGACGTGGGCCAGCTCGCGGTGGAGATCGGGTAGGCCGCCCGCCGCAGGCGGCGGCAGGGGGCAGGCAATGCGGGTCCTGGTGCTGGGCGCCGGAGTCGTCGGCACCGCGGCCGCCTATTTCCTGAACGAGGCCGGCCACGAGGTCACGGTGGTGGAGCGCCACGGCGGCGCCGGCCTGGAGACCAGCTTCGCCAATGGCGGCATCGTCGGCGCCTACAGCTCCCGCCCGTGGGCGCATCCCGAAGTGCCCCGCATGCTGATCAAGTGGTTCGGGCGCGAGGATGCGCCCTACCTGTTCCGTCTCCGCCCCGACCTCGCCCAGTGGCGCTGGGCCGTGAGCTTCCTGCGGCACTGCACGCGGACGCGATTCGAACGCTCGCAGCAGGTCTCGCTCAGGCTCTCGACCTACAGCTACGACTGCCTGAAGGCGCTGCGCGAGAAGGAGGGTTTGGCCTACGACCAGCGTGCCGAAGGGGTGCTCCACCTCTACCGCGATTCCGCGTCGCTGGATGCGTCCTACGAGTACGAGACGCGGATGGCGGACAAGCGCTTCCATCCCGAGCGCCTCGACCGCGACCAGATGCTCGAGGCCGAGCCTGCGCTGCAGCAGACGGCGGACCAGTTCGCAGGCGCGGTGTACTTCGCGAACGACGAGTCGGGCGATGCGCACAAGTTCACGCAGGCCCTCGCCGCAGCCGCGGCCACGAACGGCGTGACCTTCCGCTATGGCGAGACGGTGCGTCGGCTGACCGGCGACCGCCGGCGGGTGACCGGCGCGGAGACCGACAAGGGCGCTATCGAGGCCGATGCGGTGGTGATGAGCCTCGCGAGCTACAGCACGCGCTTTCTGAAGCGTCTCGGCCTCCGGGTGCCGATCTATCCGCTCAAGGGCTATTCGGTGACCATCCCTACCACCGGCTACAACGGTGCGCCCACGCGCGCCATCCACGACGGCCACCGGCGCATCGTGATGAGCCGGCTGGGCGATCGGCTCCGCTGCGCCGGCACCGCCGAGCTCGACGGGCACAACGCGACGATCCGGCCAGACCGTGCAACGGCGACGCTGGACGCGGCGATGGCGGTGTTTCCGGGGGGCGGCGACCGCACCAGGGCCGAGCGCTGGATCGGCTTTCGGCCGATGACGCCGGACTGCCTGCCGGTCATCGGCAAGACGCGGATTCCGGGGCTTTACATGGATACCGGCCACGGCAGCACGGGCTGGACCTACTCGTCCGGCTCCGGCCGAATCATCGCGGACATCGTCTCGGGCCGCGAGCCCGGGATCGACATGGCGGGCCTCTCACCGGAACGCTTCTAACTTCACAACGCGCGTACGCAGGTCAGGCTCCGCCGTTCCCCAGCAGGCGGTCGTAGTGAGCTGCGGTGCGCGCGGTCGTCTCGCGCATCGCCTCCTTGAGCGAGTCGGTGCCTGCCATGTCGCAGGCCCGCTCGATAACGGCGAGCAGAGCCGGCGGCGCCGTCGCCTCGACGAAGCGCTCTTCCACCGTCAGGCTCAGGATGCCGTGCAGGTTGTGCCAGAGCGTCGCAGCATCGGCCAGCTCGCGCGCGGTTTCTGGCTCGATCAGCCCCTGGCTGCCTGCCGCCTCGAAAACAGAGACCGTGGTGCCCGAGAGAATGTCCTCGGTCTCCGCCGCATGCAGCAGCTGCAGGTATTGCGCGATGAACTCCGTGTCCATCAGGCCGCCGCGTCTTTGTTCGATTGCCCAGATGTCCTCGTCGGGATCGTCGCCCCGCAGGTCTTCGCGCACGTCGGCGAGTTGGGCCACGAGGGAATCGCGGGTGCGCTCCTGCCTGAGGATGGACAGGCGCGCTTGCTCGAACTGCTCGCCGAGGTCGCCCTCAGCCCAGACCACACGCGCACGGGTCAGCGCCTGAGGCTGCCAGGCCGGCACGTCGACCTCAAAATGCTCCACGAAGGATGCGAGCGAGGTGACGATCGGGCCGGCGTTGCCCGAGGGGCGCGGGCGCATGTCCATGTCGTAGAGCGTGCCCTCCGCTGTCGCCGCCCGGACCGCGGCGACGTAACGCCGGCTCAACTGTCCGTAGTAGCGGTCGGGTCTGAGGGACTTGCGCCCATCGGACTCCAATGCGCCCTCGGGGTGGTCGTAGACGAGCATGAGATCGAGCGGCGCGGTCACCGTCATCTGCCGGCTGCCCAGCCGACCCAGCGCGACCACGCCGAAGCGGCCTCCCGGAATACGACCATGCGTCGCGGCGAAGGCCTTGGCGACGACGGGGAGCGCCGCGCCGAGGCAGGCGTCCGCGATGTCGGAGAGCGGGACGGCGGCCTCGACGGGGAAGAGGAGCCCGCGAAGCATGTGCACGCCGATATGAAAGATCTTGTCGTTGGCCCAGCGCCTCTCTGCGTCGAGAAAATCCTGCACGTCCCGTGCGCGGAGTGCTTCGTCGGCAAGCTCGGCCCTCATTTCCGCCGCGCCGAACTCGCGCTGGTAGAACACGCGCACCAGCCCGCGCCGCGCCATCGTCGCAAGCTCGGGACCCAGCTCGTCGGCGTCGGGCACGTCCAGGTCGGAAAACTCGCGGCTCAACACGCTGTCGAGCAGCATCGGCCGATGTTCCAGCCAGCCGGCGAGGCGCGGCGCCGAACCCATGATCTCCGTGATCAGGTCGAACAGCTCGGGATGGGCCGCAAACATGGAGAAGAGGTGAGAGCCGGCCGGCAAGCGCGCGAGGAACCCGTCGAAGAGCGCCAGCGCCGAATCGGGGTCCGGCCAGGCGGCCAGGACATCCAGGATGGTCGGCACCAGTTCCGCCAGCCGCTCGCGCGCCTCCTCGCTCCGCATGGCGCGATAGCGGCCCTCGTGCCAGGCGCGCAACGTGTCGAACGCGCGCTCGGGGTGCGCGTAGCCCATCGCCGCGAGGGTCTCCAGCGTGGCGTCTCCGTCGCCCTCGGCACTGAAATCGACCGTGCCTGCCGTCGTGAGCGTCGCATCGTCATCAAAGAGCGTCGTGTAGTGCCGCTCCACCGTTCTCAGATAGCCCAGGAGCGTTTCGGAGAACGATTCGCTCGACTCGAAACCGAGGAAGGTCGCGACCTGTGCCACCCCCTCGTTATCTTCCGGCATGCTGTGGGTCTGACGGTCGTCCGCCATCTGCAGGCGGTGCTCGACGGTGCGATGGAAGGTGTAGGCCTCCATCAGCTCCGCCACCGCCCGCCGGCGCACGTGGCCGGCTTCGACCAGCAGGTCAAACGCTTCGCGCGTGCCGCGCACGCGGAGCGCAGGATCCCGCCCGCCCCAGATGAGTTGCTGTGTCTGCGCGAGGAATTCGATCTCGCGAATGCCGCCGCGCCCGAGTTTGATGTTGTGCCCGGCGACGGCGACTTGGCCGCCGCCGCGATGGGCATCGATCTGGCGCTTGATGGCGCGAATGTTCTGGATCGCGGCGAAGTCGAGATGACGGCGCCAGATGAAGGGCTCGAGTCGTTCCAGGAAGCCGGTGCCGGCTTCGATGTCGCCGGCGACGGGCTTCGCCTTGATCATGGCGGCCCGCTCCCAGTTCTCGCCGGTGGTTGCGTAGTAGGCCTCGGCGGCGCGGACAGAGAGGGCGGCCGCGGTCGAGCCGGGGTCGGGGCGGAGGCGCAGATCGGTGCGGAAGACGTATCCGTCGGCTGTCCGCTCGTCCATGATCGTGACGAGATTGCGGGCAAGCCGCGCAAACGTCTGCTGCAGGCCATCGCCGCTCGCGTCGGACGCGATCTCCTCGTCGAAGAGGACGATGATGTCCACGTCGCTCGAGTAGTTGAGCTCGCCGGCGCCGAGCTTGCCCATGCCGAGGATGATGAGGCCGGAGCCCTGCTCGGGAGTTTCCGGGTCAGGCAGGGCGAGCTTGCCTCGATCGTGCAGGTTCCGCAGCAGGTGGGTGCAAACGGCGCTGAGCGTCGTCGACGCAATGTCGGAGAGCGCTCCCGTGACACGCTCCAGCGGCCATACCGAGACGACGTCCGCCATGCCGATGGCGAGACTGGCGCGGCGCTTTGCGATACGGAGGCGCTTCATCACCTGCTGCCGCGATTCCTCGCCCAGGTCGCCGGTATCCGCCGCCATCTCGCGGGCGGCGGCGTAGGCGGCTTCCGCCCCCTGCTCGATCAGCAATCGCGCAAATTCCTGGTCGGCGATGAGGCAATGGCTGAGGTAGCGGCTGTTGCCGAAGAGTGCGCCGAGCAGAGCATTGGCGATGGCATCGCCCTCGCACGCTTCGGCGAACGCGATGAGGGCGTCATCCTCGCTTCGGGCCGCGTTCTCGCGCCAGCGCTCCCAGCAAAGCGCGAGCGCGTCCTCGTCTGCAGGCAGGGGAGGCCTCGTGGCGTCCTTCCATTCCGGCGCTAGGTTCATGAGCAATCCCGGTCCATCATGGGGCCTGGCCCTCGGGCGCGCGCCGGCATGTACAACCGGCAGAGCGCCGGATGGCGGGGGCAGGTGATCGGAAGGGATACGTCATGCCGAAGGTCAACGCCAACGGGATCAATATTTACTACGAGCTGATGGGCAAAGGCGACCCGCTGGCGCTGATCGGCGGCTCGCTCTTCGGGCGCCAGAACTTCGCGATGGTCTGGGAGGGGCTCGCGGAGTCGTTCCAGCTCATCAGCTACGACCAGCGGGGCTACGGGCAGACCGACCGTCCGCTGATGCGCTACGACCTCGATATCTGGGCGGACGACCTGGCGGCGCTGCTCGACGAGCTTCAGATCGAGCGCGCCCATGTGATGGGCACGTCCGCCGGCGGCATGATCGCGCTGAAGTTCGCGGCGAAGTACCCGGACCGCTGCATCGGCGTGGTGAGCGACTGCGCGTTCGCGAAGTGCGACACCATGCGCCGGATCATGTTCCGCACCTGGCGCCACATGGCCCAGACTTGGGGCTGCGGGCCCGAATTCGCCGATCATGTGGTGACCCAAGCCGTCGGCGCCGATTTTCTCGACAGCCCCAACGGCCAGCCGCTGATCGAGATGGTGCGCACCATCGTGGGCCTCAACGCGGTGGAGACCGTGGTCCAGGCCTGCATCGCCATGGAGGAGATGGACCTGCGAGAGGACTGCAAGCAGATCAAGAACCCGACGCTGGTCATCACCGCGGCCAAGGACATGCTGACTCCCATGCTGACGGGGCCCGATGGGGCGGGCGCCCAGTGGGTGGTGGACAACGTGCCGGGCTGCGAGGCGATCGTCTACGAGGATATCGGCCACGCCGACCTGGTCGAGTGCCCGGAGAAGACCATCGCGTCCGCCACGGCCTTCCTCCACCGCGCGAGGGAAAAGGTGCTGGGGTAGGGCGGTGGTTGGCATGTACGGTCTGTGGTAGAGAGCGGCCGATGACCACCTCGGCCGGCTGAGGGAGCGATGATGGCGACGAACGGCTCCGGAGAGGAACGGCGCGAGAGCGTCGGCGTACGGGTCGGCACGGTCACAATCGGCGGTGGCGCACCCATCGTCGTCCAGTCCATGACCAACACCGATACCGAAGACGCCCGCGCCACGGCGGACCAGGTCAAGGCGCTGGCCGAGGCGGGCTCCGAGATCGTGCGCATCACGGTCAACACGCCGGAGGCTGCCGCCGCGGTGCCCGACATCCGCGAGCGGCTGGAAGCGGCAGGATGCCGCGTGCCGCTGGTCGGAGACTTCCACTACAATGGCCACCGGCTGCTCACCGAGTATCCGGCCTGCGCCGAGGCGCTCGACAAGTACCGGATCAATCCGGGCAATGTGGGCTTCCGCGAGAAACGCGACCGCCAGTTCCAGACCATGATCGAGGTCGCGCTCAAGCACGACCGGCCGGTGCGGATCGGGGTGAACTGGGGCAGCCTCGACCAGGACCTGCTCGCCCAGCTCATGGACGAGAACGCAGCCCGGCCCGAGCCCAAGGACGCCACGGGGGTCATGCGCGAGGCGCTGGTCGAATCGGGGCTGCGCAGCGCCGCGCTGGCCGAGGACATCGGACTCGCGCGCGACAAGATCGTGATCTCGGCCAAGGTCTCGCAGGTGCAGGACCTAATCGCCGTCTACGGCGAGCTCGGCGCCCGCAGCGACTACGCCCTGCATCTCGGGCTGACCGAGGCGGGCATGGGCTCCAAGGGCATCGTGGCCTCCACCGCCGCGCTCTCGGTCCTGCTGCAGCAGGGCATCGGCGATACCATCCGCATCTCGCTCACCCCGGAGCCTGGCGGCGACCGCACCCAGGAGGTCATTGTCGCGCAGGAGATTTTGCAGACCATGGGGTTCCGCTCTTTCGTGCCCCTGGTGGCCGCGTGCCCGGGCTGCGGGCGGACGACGAGCACCGTGTTCCAAGAGCTTGCCGAGCGCATTCAGGACTACGTGAGACGGCAGATGCCGGTCTGGCGCGAGACCTACGAAGGGGTCGAGACCATGCAGCTCGCCGTCATGGGGTGCATCGTCAACGGGCCCGGCGAGAGCAAGCATGCCGATATCGGAATCAGTCTGCCGGGAACGGGAGAGGCGCCCGCGGCGCCGGTTTTCATCGACGGCAAGAAGAGCGTGACGCTGCGGGGCGCAGGCATCGCCGAGGAGTTCCAGAAGATCGTCGCGGACTACGTGGCGAATCGGTATCCCAGGCGTGCCCAAACTGGGGCGTCAGGTGGCGCGGCCGGGGCAGGGGACACTGCCCAGCCCGTTCAAACCCCCGGCGGCTAGCACCGCAACCGCCGCCGGCTCCTCCCGAAGCTGACGTGGACGCAGCGGCCCTCAGGCCCGCCCGGCGCGGCGGCGGCGTCTCCGAACGAATCGCGCGCAACCGCCGCGCCGTCGCTTGCTGGCTGCTGGCGCTCGCCGGTCTCGTGCTGGCGATGGTGGTGCTCGGCGGGATCACGCGTCTCAACCACGCCGGCCTCTCGATCGTGGACTGGCGGCCGCTCGTTGGCGTCCTGCCGCCCTTCGGCGAGGACGCATGGCAGGCGCTCTTTGCCGACTACAAGCGCTTCCCCGAGTATCAGGAGATCAACCGGGGCATGACCCTCGGCGCGTTCAAGGAGATCTTCTGGCTCGAGTACGCGCATCGGCTGCTTGGCCGGATCGTCGGCATCGCCTTCGCGCTCCCCTTCGTCTGGTTTCTGGTCCGGCGCGCGTTCGACCGTCCGCTTGCCCTGAAAATTCTCTCCATCGGTGTGCTCGGCGGACTGCAGGGGCTGCTCGGCTGGTACATGGTGAAGAGCGGGCTGGTGGACCGCCCGGACGTGAGCCCCTACCGGCTCGCCGCTCACCTCGGCCTCGCGGTGGCGATCTACGGCTGCCTGATCTGGATCGCGCTCGGCCAGCTGATGGGTGGCGCGACTGAGGGTGTCCGTCGCGCAAGTCGCTGGCGCGGCGCGCTCTGGGGCGCGACCGGGCTGGTGTTCCTCACGATCCTTTCCGGCGCCTTCGTCGCCGGCAACGACGCGGGGCTCGCCTACAACACGTTTCCGCTCATGGCCGATGCCATCGTGCCCCCCGACATTTTCCTGATCGAGCCGCTATGGCGGAACTTCTTCGAGAACGTGCCGCTGGTGCAGCTCGACCATCGCCTGCTGGCGATGCTGACCGCGCTCGTGGTTGTCCTGATCTGGGTTGCCGCGCTGCGCTGGCTGGGCCCCGCACCGGCGCGCACCGCGCTCCACGCCGCGGTGGCGGCGGTGCTCGTTCAGTTCGTTCTCGGGATTGCCACGCTGCTCACCTTCGTGCCAGTGCCGCTGGGCGCCGCGCATCAGGCCGGCGCGATGGTGGTGTTTACGGCGATCCTGGCCGCGCTTCGTCTGCTGTATCCGCCGGCGCCTCTGCCTGCTCCTCTGCGCCCTTGCGGCCCTTCACGAAGCGCTTGATGAGGCGCGGCATGAAGCCGATCAGGCCGAGGACCGCGAGGCCAAGCAGCGCGTTCTGAACCAGGTCGCCGTCCCCGGTCGCGAGAGAGCGCCCGGCATGGCCGAGATAGGCGTAGGCCGCCGCGCCCGGCGCCATGAAGATGACCGAAGCCAGGGCGTAGGACACGAGGCGGATGCGGGTGAGCCCTAGCGCATAGTTCAGGGCATTGAATGGAATGAAGGGGATCAGCCTGGTCATGGCGACGAAGCGCCAGCCCTCGTCCTCGACCCCCTCGATTACCCGCTGAACGCGCGCGGGCGTGCGAGCCGCGATCCAGCCAGCCAGGACGTAGCGCGCGATCAGGAAGGCGATGGTCGCGCCCACAGTCGCGCCGATCAGCGCAATGAGCGTGCCGACATAGGGGCCGAAGAGGGCACCGGCCGCGAGCGTGAACAGCAGGCCGGGGAGGAAGAGCACCGTGGCGAGCACGTAGGCGCAGAAGAAGACGATCGGGGCCCACGGGCCGAACTGGGTGATCCAGGTCTCGAGCGCCGTCGAATCGATGCTGTCCCGGTTGAGCACGGCGAAGACGATGCCGACGACGACTGCAGCCAGCAGCAGGAATCGCGGCAGCGCCTTGCGCAGGCGCTGGAGCCGCGGGGGGGCAGGAGTCGTGCTTACGGTCGCGGTCATGTGCGAGATCCCTCTGCGGCTACTGTATGGCCGCCGTTATCAAGACCAAACAGGGGGCGCAGGCGTGCGCCAAGCGCCGCGCCGGGGAGAGCTGCGAACAGCCAGAGCCAGCCGTGCACGCTGCCGGACGCGATGCCGCTGAAGAGAGCGCCGATGTTGCAGCCGAAGGCCAGCCTCGCGCCGTAGCCGAGCAGGAGGCCGCCGATCACGGCGCTCGCGACGTGCCCGGCACTGAGCCGGCGTTTGGGAGCGAAGCGGCCGGCGAGCGCGGCGCCGAGCAGCGCGCCGAGGATGAGGCCCACGTTCATCACGGACACGGTGTCCTGCTCGACCCCGGCGGCGAGTTTTCGTGCCGGGCCCGGCCACTGCCAGAACGTCCATTCGGCGATGCCGAAGCCCAATGCATCGGCCAGCGAGGCGCCCCAGAGCGCGAAGCCCCAGGTGACGCTCCAGGGATGGCCCGCGATCAACAGTGTCGCGAGGTTCAGGAGGGCCAGGGCAAGCGCGCCCCAGGCAAGGGGCCAGCCGCCGTGCAGGAGCCGTTGGCGCCAGTCGCCGCCCGGCCCCCAGGAAAGCCGCTCGTGGGCGCCGTGGCGCCGCCGCTCCAGGGCGAGCGCGCCCAGCACGAGCAGGCCGATGGCGGCAAGTTGCACCGCCAGACCGGCAGGCCATCCCAGCGTGTCGGGGACCGAAATCGCGGAGAGGCGCGGCTGGTCCAGCCACCAGGGCAGATGCGCCGTGCCGAGCACCGAGCCTCCGATGAAGGCGGCAAGCGTGATCGCCATTCGCACGCTGCCTGTGCCCGCACCACTGAGCGTGCCCGAGGCGCAGCCGCCGCCGAGTTGCATGCCGATGCCGAACAGGAAGGCGCCGAGCGCGACAGAGACACCGATGGGCGCGATCGCGCCGCCGAGCCCCTGGCCGGATGCGCTTCCGCCTGCCAGCAGCGGCACGAACGCGATGCTCGCGGCAGCGATCATCAGGAGCTGCGCGCGGACGCCGACGCCGCGCCGGTCCAGAAGAAACCTTCGGGTGGACGAAGCGAAGCCGAAAAGCGCGTGGTGGAGAGCCAGACCGGCGAGCCCACCCACGACGAGCAGTGCTGCCAGCCGACCGTCCACCGTGATCGCGAGCGCCACCACGCCGGCTGCGATCGACATCCCGGCCACGGCCACGACCGCCACCTGCGGTCGTGCGGACGGGATGGCGGCGGCCGATTGCGTGGCAGTGCTCATGGGATTGACTATTGGGCGCGCATCGGGCCTGCGCCAATAACTTTAACTTGAGGGTGCCATTACCAAACGAACGTCGTGAGAGCGGCGCTGGGTTTTGCGCCTGCGGCCCGGCATGCCTCGTCCAGGGCTTGGGCGCTCGGCGCCGCGCCGGGTGCGAGGTCGAGCGCATCGGCAAGGAGGCCGCCCGTAATCAGGAGCGAATCCAGGCCGACGGCATTGGCGCCAGCAATGTCGGTGCCGAGTCCGTCGCCCACTGCGAGAACGCGCGAGGGCGCGAGATCCAGCTTGGCCAGCGCCAGGTCATAGACGTCCGGATACGGCTTGCCGTAGTAGCGCACGCGGCCGCCGATCGCCTCGTAACGCGCGGCGAGCGCGCCGGCACAGGGTTCCTGGACGCCGAGCCGGATCACCAGAAGGTCCGGATTGACGCATATCATGGTCAGGTCGCGGGCAACCGCCGCCTGCAGGATCGGCTCGTGATCCTCGACGGCGTTCCGCCCGTCGTCGAGGCCGATACCCAGCAGAAAATCCGCCTGGGTGATGTCGGCGGCGGCATAGTCCAGCCCCTCGAGCACGTCGTCGGAGCCGGGCGGCCCGAGCAGGTGGTATCGGGCACCGAGCCGCTCGAACGGGATCAGCGCAGGGTCTGCCAGCGCCCGCCGCGCGGCGTCGCCGGACGCGACCACGGCATCGTAGAGCACGGGGTCGACCCCCTTGCCGTTGAGGACGCGTTCGACCTGCCCGCAAAGGCGGGGTGCATTGGAGAGAAACACCACCCGCTTGCCGGCGGCGCGCAAGTGGCGCAGGCAGCCGAGCGCCTCCGGATACGCCGGCCCGCCCTGATGCATCACGCCCCATACATCGACGATGCAGCCGTCGTAGTCGGCCATCAGCGAGGCCAGGCCGGGCAGGATGGGGATGCCGCCGAGGTCGTTCATGGGCGCCCTTGTCCCATCCAGAGACGCGATTTGCAAAGCAAGTTGGCGAGACGGCAATGGGCGAGAGGGTTGCCCCACCCTGGGAAATGCGGGCTAGTCGGGCGCCGTCTGGCCGGGGGTTGGGGCGACGCCTGAGGGATGCAGCAGGCGCATCGGTGGCCTGCGGCGCAGGCATGTTCCCTTCGACAGGGAACCGCTCTAGAGTGTCATGCGCGCGATGCCAATGACAGAAAAGGGAGGGTGGTCATGAAAATCCGTCACCTGCTGATCGGAGCCGCAGTCGCGACTGCTGCCGTCTGGTCGCTTACCACGGCCGCGCCCGCCGCAGATCCTATCAAGGTGGGCTATATCGGCTCGTTCGATACCGATACCGGCAAGAGCACGATCCGGGGTACCGAGATCGCCATCGAGGAGCTGAACGCGAACGGCGGCGTACTCGGCGGGCGCATGATCGAGCTGGTCATGGCCGATACGCGCGAGGACGTGCAGGAAGGCATTCGCGCCTACGAATATCTGAATGAAGTCGAGAACGTCGACTTCATCATCTCGGGCTGCATCGATGACGTGTCGCTGGGCTGGCTCGAGCGCATGGCGGAGTACCGGACGCCGACGCTGGACACCTGGACCTCATACGTCGGCATCATCGACAAGGTCGTGGAGGAATACGAGAAGTACAAGATGTACTTCATGAACGTCTCCAACGACTACGCGCTGGCCATTCTCTACGTCGACTTCGGCAAGGACGTGCTTTCCAAGAAGATGGGCTGGAAGACGGTGTACGTCTTGCAGGAGGACACCGCGTTCGGCGGCGGCGTCTACGAGCTGATCGAACAGGTTCTCGCGCCGGAAGCCGGCATCGAGATCATCGGTCACACCGTCTACGACACCAACACGGTCGACTTCGGTCCGATCTACAACAAGGCGGTGGCGGCTGAGCCCGACTTCATCTACTCGATCGCGGCGGTGCGCAGCCAGGTGCCGGCCTCGCAGTACGTGAAGCTCGAGGTGCCGGTGCCGATGACCGGGATCAACGTCTCGGCCTTCGCCCGGGAGTTCTGGGACGACACCGGCGGCCTCGGCGGCGGCATCTCGACGCTGAGCCCGGTGCCCTCGATCGGCTCGGAAATCGACCCGCGCACGCAGGACTTCCTCGACAGGTACGCGGCGAAGTACGGCGACTCGCGGCCGGTCTTCCCGCACTTCAACGGCTTCAACGCCTACTACGGGATGCTCAACGCCTTCGCCGCAGCCGAGCGCGCCGGCGGCTTCGCGCCGCTCGACGACTGGGTTCGCGAGATGGAGAACGACGATATCGTCGTCGAGAAAGACGGCGAGATGTGGCTCCGCTACGCCTTCTGGAAGCCGGGCGAGATCGAGCCCCGGACCCAGCGGGAGTACACCCACAACATCAAGTTCGACATCAGCCCGCCCTATGACGATGGGGCGCCGTCGATGGTGGTCATCCAGTGGTACTCGGATGGCTCTACCAAGGTGGTCTACCCGCCGAAGTACGCCAACGGCGAGTTCGAGGTGCCGGACTGGCTGAAGTAGGCAGGTCATTCATCGGGCGCGGTCTTGCAGGCCGCGCCCGATTTCCTTTGTCCGTAACCCAAAGGAGCACACGGTAGTGGTTTCGCTCCGGACGGCACGCGGGCGCCGACGCGGCGGCGGGTGAGCAAACCCGGATGGCCCTGCAGATCCTGATTCAAGGATTTGTGCTCAGCGGCCTCTATGCGCTGATCGCCGTCGGTTTCACCATGATCTTCAGCGTGGGCCGGGTGCTGAACCTGGCCTACGGCGTCTACATCATGCTCGGCGGCTACATCTACTACGCGGCCCTGCAGGATGCGGGGCTGCCGGTCTTCGCGAGCTTCATCCTGGCGATCCTGGCGGGCGTGACCTTCGGCCTGCTCACCTATCTGCTGCTGGTGCGCCGGCTGGAAGACAACCCGATCGCGGTCGAGATCTCGACGCTGATCCTCGCCGTCGTCATGCAGGCGCTGGTCGTGGTGATCTTCGGCGCCGCGCCCAAGACCATGTGGCCGGTGATCCGCGGCGTGCTCCGCTTCGAGGGCATCTCGGTCACCGTGAACATCCTGCTGGCGACGGGCGTGAGCTGGGTGGTGCTCGGCAGCCTCATGGCCTTCGTCCGCTATACCCATCTCGGCCGCGCCATCCGCGCCGTCTCCATGGACCGCAAGGGCGCGGTGATCTCGGGCATCGAGCCCAGCGTCATCAGCATGGTGACCTGGGCGCTCTCCGGCGCCTTCGGCGCCATCGCCGGCGTCTTCTTCGCCACCTTCACCCAGCTCGACTCCCACATGTGGGTGTTCCCGCTCATCATCTCGGTCGCCGTGGTGATCGTCGGCGGCATCGGCAGCATCGTGGGCAGCCTGATCGCCGCCCACATCATCGGCTTCGTGGAGACGATCACGACGACGATCATCGCGGCCGAGCTGCGCGGCGTCTCCACCATGCTGCTCATCATCCTGGTCCTGCTGGTCCGGCCCAAGGGCCTGTTCGGCAGGGCGGAGCTCTGAGCCGTGGCAATCGACCGCGAGACGATGCGCTATCTCGGCTGGTGGCTCGCCTTCGGCGTGCTCATGTGCCTGCTGCCGCTGGTGGTCGGCACGGGCACGCTGCGTATCCTGATCTTCGCCCACTTCCTGGCGATGTTCGCCATGAGCTGGGACTTTCTTTCCGGCCGCACCGGCTACATCAGCTTCGGCCACCCCTTCCTCATCGGCATCGCCGGCTACACGACCGCGATCCTGAGCTTTCGCTTCGACGTGCCGATCTATTTCAGCATTCCGGCGGCGATCGTGGCGACACTGGTGGGCGGCACGCTCTTCTTCCTGCCGGCGCTGCGCATTCGCGGCACCTATTTCGCGCTGGTGACGCTCGCCTTCATGGAGATTCTCTACCAGCTCACGAAGGTCGTTGCACCCAAGGTCACCGGCGGCACGCGCGGCATCTCCGGCCTCGACAGCATCGTTACCGGCGCCGTCAACAACTACTATTTGAGCTTCGGCATCATGTTCGTGATCGGCGTGGTGCTGTGGCTGCTGATCCGCACGCGGCTGGGCGTCGCGCTCAGCGCCATCAGGATGAACGAGGAGGCGGTTCGCAGCACCGGGCACAGCACCACCAAGCTCAAGCTCTTCGCCTTCAGCGTGAGCGCGGCGGTCTCCGGCGTCGGCGGCGCCTTCTACGTCCACTACATAGGCTCGATCGCGCCGCGCGGCATGTTCGAGATCAACTTCCTCTTCACCATCCTGGTGGCGGCGCTGCTGGGCGGGGCGGAGACCATCATCGGCCCGATCATGGGCGCCTACTTCCTGACCGTCCTGCTGGAATATTTGCGGCCGGTGATGCCCGGCATGGAGCGCTATCTCCTCTACGGCGGGATCGCGCTGGTGCTCTACGTCGTCAGGCCCGAGGGGATCTACAGCATCATCGCCGACGCGGGCCGCAAGGTGCAGGAGTGGCGGCGGTGACGGCGCCGGCGGGCCCGCTGCTGGAGGTGCGCGACCTCCACATGACCTTCGGCGGCATTCGCGCCGTGCAGGGGATCTCCTTCCAGGTGGCGGAGGGCGAGACGCTCGGCCTGATCGGCCCCAACGGCGCGGGCAAGACCACCGTCTTCAACATGATCATGGCGGAGCTCAAGCCCACCAGCGGCGAAATCTGGTTCGGCGGCGAGAACATCACGCGCGTGCCGACGCACGAGCGGGTCAAGCGCGGTATCGCGCGCACCTACCAGGTGCCGCAGCCCTTCGGCGAAATGTCGGTGGGCTCCAACATCCGTGTCGGCATGGCGCCCGACAACATCTGGAAGCTCATCAGCGAAGGCGCGGACCTCGCGGCCGAGACGGAGATCGGCCGCAGCGTCGGCTTCTCCGACGAGCAGATCGATGCGCTGCCGAGCGAGCTCGCCATGGGCGACCTCCGCCGGCTGGAGATGGCGCGGAACGTCGCCGTCTCACCCAGGCTGCTCCTGCTCGACGAGGTCTTCGCCGGCCTCACGCTGAGAGAGATCGGGCAAATCTCCGAGCTGCTGGTCGAGAAGAAGCGCAAGGACCGGCTCACCTACATCATCGTGAGCCACGACCTGCGCGCGCTTGCGCCGCTGGTCGACCGGGTCATCGTGATGTCCTTCGGCGAGCTCATTGCCGAAGGGACGTTCGACGACGTGGTGAAGGACGAGGCGGTGCGCGATGCCTATCTCGGGCAATAGAAGCGGGTAGGGGGCGAGCCGTGACGCTGCTGAGCATCGGCGACCTCGACGTCTTCTACGGCCGTGCCCAGGCGCTGCACGGCGTCTCGCTCGAGGTGGAGCCCGGCCGGATCGTCGCCGTGGTGGGTCCCAACGGCGCCGGCAAGTCGACCCTCCTGGATTCGATCATCGGGCTGACGCGGCGCCGCGGGCGGATCGAATTCGAAGGCCGCGACATCAGCCGCATGGCGCCGGCGCGGATCGTCCGGCTCGGCATCGGCTACGCGCCCGAGCGCGGCAACCTCTTCCCCTTCATGGGCGTGAAGGAGAACCTGCTCGTCGGCGCCTACCGCAAGCGGGACGCGATCGAGGCCAATCTGCGTGCCGTGTTCGACCTCTTTCCGCGCCTGGAGGAACGGCAGAACCAGGAGACCGCGACCCAGTCGGGCGGCGAGCGTCAGATGGCCTCGCTCGGCCGGGCGCTGATGTCGAGCCCCAAGCTCCTGATGGTGGACGAGCCGACCCTGGGGCTCGCGCCGCGCGTCTGCCTGGAGATCGCTGCCGTCCTCAGGGACCTCAACGAGCGCCTCGGCCTCACCATCATGATCACCGAGCAGAACGCGAACTTCGCCATGAGCCTCGCGCAGGAGGTCTACCTGCTGGAGACTGGGCGGATCGGCGACAAGCGCACGCCCGAGGAACTTCGCGAATCCGCCGACATCGCGGCGGCGTACTTCGGCGACTGAGGTCTCGGCAAGCGCAAGCCGGATCGGCAGGCCGCTTACTTCCCTTCGGATTTCTTGTGCTGCGCGATCAACCTTTCTTCCGGCGTCCTGCCCCGGCCGATATGGAATTTGTCGACGAACAGCGGCTTCTTCGATCCCTCGCGATACCAGCTCATCACCATGGGGATACCCGCCTTCCTGAACAGGCCGATCTGCGGGCAGCGGCGATCCGTCTCCTTGGCAAGCGCCTTCACGCGATCCGCCTTTTCCCGCGTCTTCACATGAAGGTCGAAATTGATCTGCTCGTATTGCGGCTGCATGTGAAGATCGAAAAAGAAGCCCCTGATATCAATGAGAGAACGGATGTCGGTCCTCAGATCCTGATACTTGAACCCCTGGTCGCGCGCGACCACGGTGATGGTGATCGACGTGCATGAGGCGAGGGCGCTAAGCTGGGCATGAACCGGGGTCCAGCCGCGCGATTTACCCTGCAGCTCGGGCGGATCGCCGATATCGAATCCTTCCGGCTCGTCGAACATGATGGAGGGCTGCCCGTCGAAATAACCCTCCACGCGCATCTGCTCGAAGGATTTCGTGCTCACGTCCGAGATGCCGATGTAATCCGGATAGCGCGCTTCCTTTTCCATGCGCCTCTTCCTCGATTCCTCTCGTGATTGGCGTCTTTCGACAGCGTGCTAGCGGCGGCCGAACAGGCGCTCGATGTCGGCGAGCTTGAGTTCGACGTACGTCGGCCGACCATGGTTGCACTGGCCGGCGTGGGGCGTCGCCTCCATCTGGCGCAGCAGCGCGTTCATCTCGTCGGCATTGAGCGTGCGGCCGGCGCGAACGCTGCCATGGCAGGCCAGCGTGCTGCACACGTCCGCGAGTCGCTGGCGCAGCGACGATGAATCGTCCCATTCGGCAAGCTCGTCGGCGAGATCGCGCACCAGGCCCTGCGTGTTGCCATCGCCGATGAGCGCCGGCACCTCGCGGACCACCACGGCGCTCGCGCCGAACCGCTCCAGCACCAGGCCGAGGTCCGCCAGCTCGCCGGCCCGTGCCTCCAGGCGTGCCACCGCTGCGTCGTCAAGCTCGACCACTTCCGGGATCAGCAGGATCTGGCGCTGGATGCCGGTATCGGCGAGCGCCGCCTTCATGCGCTCATAGACGATGCGCTCGTGGGCGGCGTGCTGGTCCACGATCACGATGCCGTCCCCGGTCTGGGCGACGACGTAGGTGCCGTGCACCTGCCCTCGGGCCACGCCGAGCGGATAGGCTGCAGGCGCTCGCTCCTCGCTCTCCGCTGCATGTGCCGCCGCCTCGGCGTTCGGTGGCGCCTCTTCGACGCGGGCGGAGGGACTGTCGAGCGGCGCGTGGTAGCGCGACTGGGCCTCGGCGAGCAGCGGCGCCCCGGATGATGGGGGAGGGCCATACCCCCGATCGAGGGCAGCCGCCCCGCGGCCGACGCCGCCCGTGTGCGGCCTCATTGCGGCGAGGGTCTCGTCGGCGACCGTCGTCGCCGCATGATGCCCCGCGGCGGCGAGGGCGCGCTTGAGCGCGCTTACGATGAGGCCGCGCACCAGGGCCGCATTGCGGAAGCGTACCTCGGCCTTTGTCGGGTGCACGTTTACGTCCACCATATCGGGCGCGAGGTCGACGAAGAGCGCCGCCATGGGGTGGCGCCCGCGGTGGAGGAGATCGGCGTAGGCCGCGCGCACCGCACCATGCAGCAGGCGGTCGCGCACCGGGCGCCCGTTGACGAAAAGATACTGGTGCTGCGCGCTGGCGCGGCTGAGGGTGGGGAGCGCCGCATAGCCGGTGAGCCGCACGCCCTCTCGCTCCGCGTCGATGGGGAGCGCGTTCTCCGCGAAGTCGCGGCCCATGACTAGCGCGAGACGGGCGAGGCGCCCTGCCGGGGCATCGTCGTGCGGCCCGTCGCGCAGCAGCGTGCGGCCATCGTCGACCAGGATGAAGCCGACGGCCGGATGGCACATGGCGAGGCGGTTGACGGTGTCTGCGGCATGTCCCGATTCGGTGCGGGGCGCCTTGAGGAACTTGAGCCGCGCGGGCGTGGCATAGAATAGATCCGCCACCGCGATCGTGGTCCCCTGCGGCCGGGCGGCAGGCGTGCTGTCCCCGGCAGCACCGGCGGCGGCTTCGATGGACCAGGCGTTTTCGGCGCCGGCCGTGCGGCTGGTGAGCGTGAGCCGGCTGACGGAGGCAATGGAGGGCAACGCCTCGCCCCGAAATCCCAGGGTCGCGATGGACCAGAGATCGCCGTCTTGCGCGAGCTTCGAGGTGGCGTGGCGGGCGAGCGCCAGTGGCAGCTCCTCGCGCTTCATGCCGTGCCCGTTGTCGGCCACCCGGATCAGCCGGCGCCCGCTCTCCTCCAGCGTGATTTCGATGGAGCGCGCGCCTGCGTCGATGGCGTTTTCGACCAGTTCCTTGACCACCGACGCCGGCCGTTCGATCACCTCTCCCGCCGCGATGCGGTTGACCACACCTTCGGGCAGGAGGCGAATTGTCATGGCTTGCTCTCCAGGTCGCGGCGCACCAGCACCTTGCCCTGCTCCACGGCCGGCTGATCGAAGGGGTCGACGCCGAGCAAGTGCGCGGCCACCACCGTCTCTAGCATGAAGTGCATCATCAGCCCACCGACGGCCCGTGCATCCGCGGCGGGTATCGTGAGCCTTCGCACGGGGCGCCCGGCGTCCGTCAGCATGGCGGCCGTGGCGCGCGCCTGCGCCGCGATCAGCTCGCCTATTGTCCGTCCACCCAAGTATCCGGCCCCGATCTCTTCTGCCATGGCGGCGTCCACGCGGCGCGGCGTCGGGTCCGGCGCTTCGAGGATGGTGAAGAGATTGCCGCCCGGCCCGTCCAGGAAGAGCTGCAGCTGGCTGTGCTGGTCCACGGGGCCGGGCGCCAGAATCGGGGTCGAGCCGCGACCGTCCTTGCCGAGCGATTCGGCCCAGAGCTGGCGATACCAGAGGCCGAGCGAGTGGAGGTCGGGCCCGTAGGGCATGAGCACCATGCCGGCGGCAGGCCAGGCCTGCATGGCGGCAACCGCGAGTGCTGCGCCGACCGCCGGCGCCGACTGCTCGGGCGAGGGTGCCTCCAATGCCTCCGAGAGAACCACCCGGGCGCCCGCGCGGGCGGCCTCGCCATCGGCGCCTGCGAATAGCGCCGGCAGGAGACCCACCAGGGAGAGCGCCGAGTAGCGGCCGCCGAGGGCGGGATCGTGGTCGAGAACCGGCAGGCCGAAGCGCGCGGCCAGACGGCGGGCCGGGCTATCGCCGGGCTGGGTGATAACGGTGATCGCCTTGGATTCGGCGCTGTCCAGCACGAGCATCGCCTGGGCGAGGGTCTCGGCGGTGGCGCCCGACTTCGAGATGACCAGAAAGCCGGTGCTGTCGAGATCCGGCCCGTTCAGAACGCGATCGAGACGGTCGCCGTCGCCGTTGTCCAGGAACAGCAGTTGATCGCGTTGCGGTCCGGTCGCAGCGAGCGCCTGGCCGCCGAGATTGGCGCCGCCGGTGCCGAGCACGACGAGGCGGTCGTAACGGGCGCGCCATTCGCCGGCCAGCGCCCCCAGCGCTGCGAGATCGTCGCGACTGTCGGGGAGCGCGAGGAAGGGATGTGCCTTCTCCGCGCGCGCCAGCCGCAACCGGTCGAGCGCGTGGCCCGCCTCGGGCAGCAGCTCTTCGTAACCGGCGCGGTCTATTCCGCCGGTACCGACGGTGTCGGCGAAGCAGAAATCCGTGTTCTGCTTCATGGCCGCCGGCGTCGCAATGGATGGGTGGGCTCGGTTCGGGCGCGGCCTCGCCGCGTCAACTCAGAAAACCCCTTCGAGAAGCGCCTTGTCGCGCCGCCTGATGGTGGGCGTCTCGCCCTCCGTTATGGGTCTTCCCGCCTCGATGTTCTCGCGCAGCCGTTCTGCTTCGGCCGCCGCATCGACCACTTCCCCCGGCGGATCATCGTCCTGCCAGAAGATGAGCGAGTCGACAAAGCTCTCGTCCTCCGAGGCGTAGCCCGAGAACTCGCGATCCACCACATGGCGGATGTTCGGGTCCACGTCGCTTGCACCGGCTTGCTCGATGAATGCGGCTTCCCCCTGCGACACCGACTCCGTGGCCGGCTCACCGCCGGCACCGGCTTCGCTCAGAAGAGCGTTCCTGGCCTGATCGCGGGTCGATTCCTCGTTGGGGCGCGCTTCACCCGGCCGGGGTGGGCGAAGCGTGAAGTCCGGCGGCAGCGTGAGCGGGGCGCTCCGCACGACCGCGAATTCGTCCGGCGCCTTCTTGCCGAGACCGAGGGCATCGCCGATCCCCCCCTCGCAGGCGGACAGCGCCGCAGCGAGCGCCAGGGCGCCCATGCCCGCCGCAATGCAGCGGCCGGTTCCCCGGACCGAAACCTCTCGGATCGTCTCTCGCATCATGAATCTGTTCTAGGCTCTTTGCGCGGCTTCATCAAGAAGCTGTGCACCACCAGCATGACCACGCCCACGCTGATCGCCGAGTCGGCGACGTTGAACGCGGGCCAATGAAAGCCGCCGCCGTGGAAATCGAGGAAGTCGATGACCCAGCCAAGGCGCACGCGGTCGATCACGTTGCCGATCGCGCCGCCGATGATGAGGCCAAGCGCGCACGCCGGCCAGCGCAGCCGGGTGCGGTACAGCCAGACGCCGAGCCCGACAGAGATGGCGAGCGCGAGGCCCACGATCATCCACGTGCCGGCGCCTTCGCTCTGGAACAGGCCGAAGCTGATGCCCTTGTTCTGGACCGGAACCAGATTGAAGAACGACGTGACCTCGATGCGCCGTTGCGGATCCCATAGCGCGTCGCGGACGGCCCACTTGCTGACCTGGTCCGCGGCGACGATGGCCGCTGCGACTGGCAGTCCGAGGTGGAGCACGGGCTGCTAGGCAGCCACCGGGCGAGCCGCGTCCACGGCGCTCACGCAGCGCCCGCAGAGATCCGGATGACGGTCGTCGTTGCCGACCTCGGGCAGGAGCCGCCAGCAGCGCGCGCACTTCTCGTCCCTGGCGGGCGCGAACATCACACCCACCTCGGGCACCTCCGGCAGGGTCACGAGGTTGTCGTGGTCGGGCGCGTCGCTCCACGGTGCGATGACCGCGTCCGACGTGATGAAGAGCGTCGCGCAGTCGTCGTCTTCATAGGCAAGCGCGTTCCGGTAGCGCTCGTGGACGAACACCGTGGGCGCCGCCTCCAGGGACGAGCCGATTTCCTTCGCGGCACGGGCCTGCTCCAGCGCCTTCGTGACGACGCGCCGCACCGCGCGCGTCCGCTCCATCCGCTCGGCCAGCGCGTCGTTCTGCCAGTCGTCGGGCAGCGCGGGGAAATCGCGCAGATGCACGCTCTCGTCGTCCGGATAGCGGGCGAGCCAGGCTTCCTCGGCCGTGAAGCAAATGAAGGGCGCGAGCCAGGCGGTCAGGCAGTCGAACAACACATCCAGCACGGTGCGAACGGCGCGCCGGCGCGGCGAATCGACGCTGTCGCAATAGAGAGTGTCCTTGCGGATATCGAAATAGAACGCCGACAGGTCGACCGCGCAGAAGTGGTGCAGGGCCACGAACATCTCGTGGAAGGCATAGTCCTCGCACCAGCGGCGGACACCCTGGTCGAGGCCGTGTAGCCGATGCAGCACCCAGCGCTCCAGCGCGGGCATTTCCGCTGTCGGCAGGCGCTCGCCGGCGTGGAAGTCGGCCAGGTTCCCGAGCAGATAGCGGAGCGTGTTGCGCAACCGGCGGTAGGAATCGACTTGGTGGCGCAGGATCTCGTCGCTGATCCTCAGGTCTTCGGAATAGTCGGTGCTGACCACCCAGAGCCGCAGGATGTCAGCGCCGTAGCGCTCGTTCACCTGGTGCGGCGCGATGACGTTGCCGAGCGACTTCGACATCTTGCGCCCTTCGCCGTCGACCACGAAGCCGTGGGTGAGCACGGCGTCGTACGGCGCGCGGCCGCGCGTGCCGCAGGATTCGAGGAGCGAGCTGTGGAACCAGCCCCGATGCTGGTCCGATCCTTCGAGATAGAGCGACGCCGGCCACATGAGCTCCGGCCGCTTTTCGAGGACGAAGCTGTGCGTGGTGCCGCTCTCGAACCAGACGTCGAGAATGTCGGTGACCTTGTCGTATGCGTCCGGGTCGTGTTCCGGCGCGAGGAAGCGCGCCTTGTCGCTGGTGAACCAGGCGTCCGCGCCTTCGGCCTCGACGACTTCGGCGATGCGCTCGACCACCTGGGCATCGCGTAAAGCTGTGCCGTCCTCGCGCGAGACGAAGACCGTGATCGGCACGCCCCAGACGCGCTGGCGGGACAGCACCCAGTCCGGCCGGGTCTCGATCATCGAGCGAATGCGCGCACGGCCGGCCGGCGGCACCCAGCGCACCCGGTCGATGGCCTCGAGCGCGGTGCCGCGCAGGCCGGTCGTCTCCATGCTGATGAACCACTGGAGCGTGTTGCGGAAGATCAGCGGCGCCTTGGAGCGCCAGGAGTGTGGGTAGGAGTGGACCAGCTTGCCGCGCGCGAGCAGGTTGCCGGCAGCGGCCAGCGCGTCGGCGACCTCGTCGTTCACCTTGTAGACGTGCTTTCCGGCGAAGGCCGGCACGTGATCGTAGAAGCAGCCGTCGTCGTCCACGGTTGCCGGTGTTTCGATGGGCCTCCGGTCGCCGCCATTCGCGGACACGCTCGCGTTGTAATGTGCGACCGCCTCGAAGTCCTCGGCGCCATGACCGGGCGCGATGTGGACGAAGCCGGTGCCCTGCTCGGTGGTCACGTGGTCCGCCGGGATCAGGGGCACCGGGAACTCGTAGCCCCTGCCGCGCAGGGGGTGGGCGCAGACGGTTCCGGCGAAGGCGGTGCCGGGCAGGCCCGAGGCGATCACCCGGTGGCCGGTGATACCTGTCTCCGCACAAAGCGTGGGTGCGAGTTCTTCGGCTGCGGCGATCCGCGCGCCGGGTGTCACGGAAGAGCCGTTGGCAACCTCGGTCACTTCGAGCACGAGATAGCCTACGGCCTCGCCGTAGGCGATGCAGCGGTTGCCGGGGATGGTCCAGGGCGTCGTCGTCCAGATGACGATGGCGGCGCCGTCCAGAGCCTCCAGAGGGCTCTCGATCACCGGGAAGGCGACCGTGATCACCACGGACGTGTGGTCGTGATACTCGATCTCAGCCTCGGCGAGCGCCGTCTTCTCCACCGGCGACCACATCACCGGCCGCGCGCCCCGGTAGAGACTGCCGTCGACGAGGAAGCGGCCGAGCTCGCGCACGATCTGCGCCTCGGCTTCGAAGGTCATGGTCGTATACGGATCGTCCCAGTCGCCGATTACGCCGAGCCGCTTGAACTCGTCGCGCTGCACGTCGATCCAGTGTTCGGCGAAGGCGCGGCAATCGGCGCGGAATTCGCTGACCGGGACGGAGTCCTTGTCGCGGCCTTCCTTGCGGTAGGCCTGCTCGACCTGCCACTCGATCGGCAGCCCGTGGCAATCCCAGCCCGGCACGTAGACCGAATCCTTGGACAGCATCTGCTGCGAGCGCACGACGACGTCCTTCAGGATCTTGTTCAGCGCCGTGCCGAGATGCAGGTGGCCGTTTGCGTAGGGTGGGCCGTCGTGAAGGACGAACTTGGGCCGGCCGGCCGACGTCTCCCTGAGGCGACGGTAGAGGCCCATCTCCTCCCAGCGCGCGGCCATCGCCGGTTCGCGTTCCGGCAACTTGGCCTTCATGGGGAAGGCCGTGCGCGGCATGAGAACGGTATCGCGGTAGTCGGTGGTCATGAGCGCACCTGGCGGAGGGGAGGGGAGTCGGTCGCTTCGGCGTCCGGGGCCGGAAGCCGGGCAAGGATGGCGCGGGCCGTGTCGCAGTCGGTGGCGATCTGCGCCTTCAGGGCCTCGATCCCGTCGAAGCGGCGCTCCGGCCGTACCCTGTCCGCGAAGACGGCGCGCAGCCGCCTGCCATAGAGATCGCCGGCATAATCGAAGATGTGCACTTCGAGCAGGTCCTCCGTCTTGTCGAACGTCGGCCGGCGGCCGAGATTGGCCACTGCCGGATACCAGCGCCCGTCGTCGGCACCGCCAACGGGCTGGGCCCACAGCGCATAGACGCCGCGCGCCGGGTGGAGAATGCCGGCGGTGCGCACGTTGGCCGTCGGGAAGCCGATGGTCCGCCCGCGCCGGTCGCCCGTGACGACGTGGCCGTCGATCTCCCAGTAGCGGCCGAGCACCGACGGGAGTGAGGCGACCTCGCCCGCCGCCAGCAGTTGGCGTGCCCGGCTCGCCGAATGGACCGTGCCGCCCATGCCGGCTGCTTCGATGCTCGTCACGCCGACACCGAGCGATCCGCCGATTTCGGAGAGGAGGGCCACGGTGCCGGCACGCCTGCGGCCGAAGGCGAAGTCGTGACCGACAACGACGTGGCGAGCGCCGATCCCTGCGGCCACCACGTCCGCGACGAAGGACGCCGGCTCGCGGGCGGCAAAGGCGCGGTCGAACCGTGCGACATAGAGAATGTCGACACCGAGGCCGGCGAGATGACGCGCCTTTATCCGGAATGGCGTGAGCCTGAAGGGCTCGTCGGGAGCGGCGAGAACCTGGCGCGGGTGCGGCTCGAACGTGAGCACGGCGAGCGGCGCCCCGAGTTCCCGGGCGACGCGCCGGCCTTGCTCGACAACGGCGCGATGACCCAGGTGGACGCCATCGAAATTGCCGATGGCGACCACCGCGCCCCGCGCATCTGCGGGCGTTGACTGCCAGTGCCGAACGATGCGCATGGGCGCGTCTTCTCCAATCCGAGCGGGCGGGAGAATAGCCGCGGTGCCTGGGCTCGTCGATGGCTGTTGGGGCAAATTGAGGCCTGGCGCCTCACCACATGCGCAAACCGACCAACAGGACGTGCTGGCTGATCTCGCCGTAGTCGTTGAGGTCGCCGGTGGTGAGATAGCGGTAGCCGACGTGCCAGCCCTGAAAGTGAACGCCCAGGCCGAGCTGGTAGGCGAATTCGGCGTCCGAGTCGCCGCCGCCGCGGAGAGTATCCCCCGCTCTGTCCACGATCCTGTGGCTCGTCTCGGCGAACAGGATGCCGGCTCCGCCGCCCACATAGGCGCCGAATGCGGTATCGGCCCCGATGTCGAACCAGGAGTTCAGCATCACGCCATAGGTGCGGACGTCAGCTGAGGCCGACGCGCTCACGCCTTGCTCGGCGTTGTCGCTGCCCGATACCGTGTCTATGTCGAAAAAGACCTCTGCTTCGGCCCGAAGCTGCTCCATGACGCCCATGCCGACGACGCCGCCCACACGGAAATTGGTGCCGTCAACGCTCGGAGACGCGATCTGGCCGCATGCGTCGTCGTTGCACCCTTCGAACTCCGATGCCCTTCCCGGCAAGTCGAAGTCGAACAATCCGACATCGGCGCCGAAGTAGAGGCCGGTCTGTTCGGCGTGTCCTGCGGTCGCCATTGTTGCCAGCGCAACGAAGGTGACGCCGGCCAATGTAGACAGAAACGCTCTCATTCCGATCCCCTCTGGCAGTGGGCCGAGCCAGTCCGACTCGGCGGAAGACAGCGCCCAGACGTTCCACGCGCACGGCACGCCCGTCAATACAGGCGTCCGGCGATACGATCGTGAGGAAAGGAGAAGAGGAGGAGGGGGCGCAGGGTGCGCCCCCTCCGGAACGTGGGCTCAGTCGCCCGGATAGGCCGCCGGCTTGGAGGCCCACTGCATATAGGCCTCACGCTGGGCGTCGACGCCCACCTTCTCGGTGAGCGCGTCCCAAGCGGCAGCAACGCCGTCGAGCTCCGTCTGCGGATCGGCACCGCCCATCACAGCCTGAAGCCCGATCGCCAACGCATCCTCGTAGGCGAAGGTGTTGATGACCGAGAGATCGAGCAGGCCGGAAACCGCGCCAGCCTGCAGCGCATCCAGGTACTCCTTCGCGTCCGGCCAGCGCGACTGGTATTCCGGAGACGAGAAGTGCGACTTGCGGAAGGGATCACGCAGCGTGTAGGGCAGCTGCACCCGCTCGTGGCTGATGTCGATGCTGTTGATCCACTGGATGTAGAGGTAGGCCGCGTCCTTGTTCTTGCTGTCGGACGAGACCGCCATCGAGAACCCGGCCGCGAGCTGGGGATGGCCGCCCGGCGGCAACGCATAGCCTACCTTGCCGGCCACCACCGACGGCGGCACCCACTGCATGGCGATGTCGTCGGTGCCGTAGCCCGCCGACCAGCGGCCGACCGGCGGCCACCACTGGGTCATGGCGATCTGGCCCGCATTGAAGGCGGCGAGCGATTCGATCGCGCCCCACTGCTCGACGCCGGGCGGCATGGTCGTGTTGTCCTTGACCATACCCGCGAGCGCCTTGACGCAGCCTGGCCCGTTGACCGTCGCCTTCATGGTCTCGGCGTCGAAGAACTTGCAGCCCTCGTTGCGCGCCCTCTCCTGATAGAAGTAGTGCAGCAGGCCGCGCACCCGCATGAAGCCCGCGCCGTAGACCTCCGGCGCCTTGGCATCGGTGATCGCCTTGCTGACCTCGTAGAACTCGTCCCACGTGGTCGGCACGGAGAGGCCCATCTCCTCGAAGATGTCCTTCCGGTAGTAGAGGATCAGAACGTCGCCATCGTCCGGGAAGCCGTAGATGGTGTCGCCGATCCGCATCTGGTTCTCGCGGTAGACGTCGCCGATGTCCTCGAGCTCCTCGCGATAGCCGTACTTGTCGACGTAGGCATCGAGTGGCTCGACCGCGCCGGCGCGTACCATGTCGCCCATCCAGGCAGGCACGACGCTGAGCACGTCATAGGCGCCGGTTCCCGCCCGATGCTCCTGCAGCATCTTCGGGAACATCTCGTTGACCTGGGATTCGATCACGTTGACCTTGATCCCGGTCAGCTCCTCCCACTTCGGGCCGGAGAAGTTCTGCGGGCCCAGCGACTGGAGCCCGGCTTCCCAGATCACGTTGATCTCGGTGCCGGCATACTGCTTGGCCTCGCGCACCGCGATTTCGGCGGCGCTCTCTGCCCAGGCGGCACTCGAGCCCACACCCAGCAGAGTGAGCGCGGCAAGTCCGCCGATCATCGACCGCATTGTTCTCGTTGTCATTGCTTGCCTCCCCTCGTTCGGCGCCACGGCGCCAGAAAGAGTAAGGGGAGGGGACGATACCCCTCCCCCAAAGAGCCGGATCAGTCGCCCGGATACGCAGCCGGCTTGGACGCCCACTCCATGTAGGCCTCGCGCTGGGCATCGACGCCCACCTTCTCGGTGAGCGCGTCCCACTTGTCGGCGACGCCGTCGAGCTCGCTCTGCGGATCGCCACCGCCCATCACCGCCTGAAGCCCGGCCGCGAGCGCGTCGATGTAAGCGAAGGTGTTGATGATCGAGAGATCGAGCAGGCCGGAGACCGCGCCCTGCTCAGCCGCTTCGAGATAGTGCTTCGCGTCCGGCCAGCGAGACTGGTACTCCGGAGACGAGAAGTGCGACTTGCGGAAGGGATCGCGGAGCGCGTAGGGCAGCTGCACCCGCTGATGGCTGATGTCGATGCTGTTGATCCACTGGATGTAGAGGTAGGCCGCGTCCTTGTTCTTGCTGCTGGACGAGACGGCCATGGCGAACCCGGCCGCGAGCTGCGGATGTCCGCCCGGCGGCAGCGCGTAGCCCACCTTGCCGGCTACCACCGACGGCGGCACCCACTGCATGGCGATGTCGTCGGTGCCATAGCCCGCCGACCAGCGGCCGACTGGCGGCCACGACTGGAGCATGGCCGTCTGGCCCGCATTGAAGGCAGCCAGCGTCTCGACGAAGCCCCACGCCTCGATGCCGGGCGGCATGGTCGTGTTGTCCTTGACCATGCCGGCGAGCGCCTTGACGCAGCCGGGGCCGTTGATGGTCGCCTTCATGGTCTCGGCGTCGAAGAACTTGCAGCCCTCGACCCGCGCCCGCTCCTGATAGAAGTACTGCAGGAGGCCGCGCGCGCGCATGAAGCCCGCGCCGTACATGTCCGGCGCCTTGGCGTCGGTGATCGCCTTGCTGACCTCGTAGAACTCGTCCCACGTGGTCGGCACCGAGAGGCCCATCTCCTCGAAGACATCCTTGCGGTAATAGAGGATGAACACGTCGCCATCGTCCGGGAAGCCGTAGATGGTGTCGCCGATCCGCATCTGGTTCTCGCGGTAGACGTCGCCGATGTCGTCGAGCTCCGCGCGGTAGCCGTACTTGTCGACGTAGGCGTCGAGCGGCTCGACCGCGCCGGCACGCACCATGTCGCCCATCCAGGCGGGAACGACGTTCAGCACGTCATAGGCGCCGGTGCCGCCCCGATGCTCCTGCATCATCTTGGGGAACATCTCGTCGTGCTGGGCTTCGACGATGTTGACCTTGATCCCGGTCAGCTCCTCCCACTTCGGGCCGGAGAAGTTCTGCGGACCCAGTGCCTGCAGCCCGGCCTCCCAGAACACGTTGATCTCGGTCCCGGCGTATTGCTTGGCCTCGCGCACCGCAATTTCGGCTGCGCTCTCGGCCCAGGCGGCGCTTGCGCCCGCCGCGAGCACCGTTAGCGCGGCAAGCCCACCGATCGTGGATTGTATTGACCTCATTGCCATTGATGGCCTCCCTCGTTCGGCGCGGCGGCGCCGCGCGCTCCTAACAAGTCATGAACCGCCGGCGGCACCTGAGCGCGGGCCGCGGCACGCCTTGCGCAGCAGAGTGATGCCTTCCGCCAGACCCCGCTGCACAAGCCACGCGTCACCAGAATAGCATAGGAAATCGAAGCCGATGTCATGGAGCGTCACGCCGGATTCGGTATCGTCGCAGATGCGGCCGAGGGACTTGCCGTGCTGCCTGCACGCTGCCCCTGCTCGCTCCATCGCCGACTGGAATCTCGGATGGTCGAACTTCGCGGGGACGCCCATGGTGACCGAGAGGTCGAAATGGCCGATCCAGATGCCGTCCACGCCGTCGAGCGCGGCGATGGCCTCGATGTCCTCGATTCCCTCCGGTGTCTCGATCTTGGGGAAGAACACCACGTCCCTGTTGGCGGTGCGGAGCGCAGGCGCCGCCGGACGCTGCCGGTAGCGGTCATGGGCTATGCCGAGCGCCACGCCGCGTGCGCCCTTGGGCGCATAGCGGACGTGATCCAGGATGGCGCGCGCCTCTTCGGCGCTGCCCACCTTCGCCGGCTGGATGCCGTCCGCCCCCATGTCCAGCGCGCGGGCCACCATGTCGTAGTCGCCACCGACGGTCGACACGATCACCGGCAGGTCGGCCGCCTGGTAGAATCGCAGCATGCGTTTGAGCTGGTCGTAGCCGAAGCCGGAATGCTCCATGTCGAGGAGCGCATACTGGCAGCCGGCGGCCTTGAGGATCTGGCCCATGCCGGGGCTGTCGAACTCGATCACGAACGAGCCGAATTTCGGCTCGCTCGTACCCATCATCGCGCGCAAGGCGGCGCTCGGCATCGTGCGTCTACCTCCGCCGCCGGCCGCCGAGCGCGGCCTTCAGGTCGTCGATGCCCCGGCGCAGCGTTTCCTGCAGCAACCAGATGTCACCGGAGTAGCAGATCATGTCGTAGCCCGCGTGGTAGGCGCCGATGCCGCGCTCGACGTTCATGACGAGGCAGCCGAAGGACTTCTTGTGCCTGGCACACGCGCGGGCGACTCGGTTCTCCGCAGCAATGAGATCGGGGTGGTCGAATTGGCCGGGGATGCCGAGGGAGGTGCTGAGGTCGAAATGCCCGATCCAGAGACCGTCGACGTCCTCGACTGCGGCGATCTCGTCCACGTTCTCGACGCCCTCGCGGGTCTCCACCAGGAGGAACACCGCGACGCGCTTGTTGGCAGCCCGCATCTTGGTTGCCGGGGAGCCCGGCGCGTAGCGGTCGTGGGCGATGCCGAGTGCCACGCCGCGATGGCCATGCGGTGGATACTTTGCGTGGGCCACGATGCGCTGTGCTTCCTCCACCGTGCCCACCATCGGCAGCATGATTCCCTCGGCGCCCATGTCCAGCGCCCGGGCGATGTGGTGGTAGTGGCGGGAGGGCACGCGCACGAACGCCGGCAGCGCCGCGGCCTCCATGTAGCGCAGGAGCTGCTTTACCGAGTCGAAGCCGAAGCCGGAATGCTCCATGTCGATGAAGACGAACTGGGCGCCGCCGGCCTTGAGGATGTAGCCGATACCGGGCGAGGCGCATTCGATCAGGAGCGTGCCGAACTTGGCCCGCCGCGTTCCCGCCATCTCCTTCAGCGTGGTCAACGCCACTCTCGCTCTCCCGCTCGGGCACTGACGACGGACCGCCTAGCCGTCATTTCGCTAGTGCGTGCCTGATGTTAGCAGCAAAGGCACGGTCCAACCAATCGAGCGGCGGGAGAGGAGGCAGGGGGACCTACCCAGCTTCGAGGGCTGCGAGGGCTTCGTTCGCGGTCATCACGTCGCCGAACTGCTG
>LXNI01000443.1_pt1 | contig 47607 bp, 44 predicted proteins | sample 809091 | NCBI WGS metagenome assembly LXNI01 (sample SAMN04870527, study PRJNA318959) | sponge metagenome | biome: 01000161; feature: marine sponge reef; material: water | host: Sarcotragus foetidus | place: Greece: Milos, Mediterranean Sea | collected 2013-05-29 | depth 5-7 m
CGACACGCCCCCGCACCCCACACGGACCGGCCCCCAGCGCACCCGGCCGCCGCCAGCGCCACCGCAACACCCCACAACCGCCACAAACCCACTCCCACCAAACCCCAACGGTGGATTCAGGCTTAGAGCGTGCGCGGATTGACCGTTGTCGCGGGGCGACCTTCTCCGCCGGATCCTGTTTTCGCCCCGCCTGCCAGCGCAAATGAATGCCTCAGAGGAATATCCAAATACCTGGTCAGGGCAATCCGCGCGGCCTCTTAGCGCTGCTCGTTGCCGGCTTCGACCGCGGTCGAGCTGTGCCGCTCGGCGTCGCCGACGGTGACCGGGGCGCCCACCTCCAGTGCGCCTTCCGCGACGGTCACCCAGCGCCCCGAGAGGTTCGGCATCCGGGCCATCGTCAACCCGGCTCGCACGGTGAGGGAGTGGATGACCCCTCCGTGGGTGATGACCAGTACCTCGGGCGTTCCCCGACGGTCTGCCAGCAGGGCAACGTCTTCCAGAGCGGCGTCGACCCGCACGGTCAGCTGCTCGTCCGACTCGTAGTCGGCGGGACGCCGGCCGCCGGCCAGATACCCGGGCCAGTCTCGCTCGATATCCTCGCGGGTCAGGCCCTGCCACGGCCCCGCATTGCGCTCGCGCAGGCGCGGCTCGATCTCGATCACGTCGATCCCGGCGCCGGATGCGATGATCTCGGCCGACTGGCGGGCGCGACAGAGATCCGAGCACACCAGCATCTCGAAGGTCGCCAGCAGTGGTCCGGCCTCGCCGGCGTGCCGTTTGCCGCGCTCGGTGAGCGGCGTGTCCGCCTGGCCCTGCCAGCGGCCCTGGGCATTCCATTCGCTCTCGGCGTGTCGCAGCAGCAGGAGTCGGGCCACGACCGGCGACGATACCGCCGCCGGACCGCCGCCCGCCGCCCGCCGACGGTGCCACCGGCAGCGCCCACTTCTACGCTCATGGTGTGCCCACCTTGCGCCTCTTCGCCGCCGTGCGCCAGGCCGCCGGCGTCAGCGCCGTGGAAATCGGCGGCGACACGGTCGCCGAGGTGCTCGACGCCGCCGCGGCGCGCTTCGGTCCGGCGTTCGAGGAGCAACTGCGCGCCTGTCGGATCTGGCGCAACGGGGAGCCCGCCGACCCTGCCGAAGCCGTCGCCGCCGGCGACGAGATCGCCGCACTGCCGCCGGTGTCCGGCGGCGCTGGCCGCACGGGCCGCGTGGCGGTCATCTCGCTGCACACTTCCCCTCTGGTCCAGCCGGGTTCCGGCGACAGCGGGGGCATGAACGTCTACGTGCGCGAGCTCGCGGCGGCACTGGCGCATCGCGGGCTGGAGTGCTCGGTGTACGTGCGCCGCTACCGCGACGACCTGCCGCCGGAGATCGGTGTGGAGCCCGGCGTGCGGGTCGTGCACGTCCCGGCCGGACCGGTCGACCTGCCGAAGGAGTCACTGGCGGGCACGCTCGACGCCTTCACCTCCGGTGTCCTCGCAGACCTGCGGCTGACCGGCGGCGCCGACGCCATCCACGCGCACTACTGGCTCTCCGGCGTGGCCGGCCACCGCGTCAAGCACGCCCTCGACCGGCCGCTCGTGACGACGTTCCACACGCTCGCCAGGGTGAAGCAGGGCCTCGGCGAGGCGGAATCCCCGGCCCGCGCCCGCGCCGAGGAGGAGGTGGTGGCCTGTTCGGACGTCGTCTGCGCCGCCGGCCCGGTGGAGATGGATCATCTAGTGCGCCTCTACGGGGCGCCTGCCGACCGGGTGCAGATCACAGCGCCGGGTGTGGAGCACGCCCTCTTCTCGCCCGGCGATCCCGAGGGCGCCCGGACGGCCCTGGGCCTCGGCAGCGAGCCCGTGCTGCTGTTCGTGGGCCGGGTGCAGCCTCTGAAGGGACTCGATCTGGCGGTGGAGACGCTGGGCCGTCTCAACGGCCGGCTGGGGCGCGCCCGACTGCTCGTCGTCGGGGGCCCCAGCGGACGCGGGGGGCGCGCCGAACTGGCGCGGGTCCGCCGTCTGGTCGCCGCGGCCGGTCTCGCCGACCGGGTGCGCTTCGTCGCCCCTCAGCCGCACCACCGGCTCGCCACCTACTACCGGGCCGCCGACGTGGTCCTGGTGCCGAGCCGGAGCGAGACGTTCGGGCTGGTGGCGCTGGAGGCGGCGGCCTGCGGCGCTCCCGTGGTGGCGGCGGAGGTCGGGGGCCTGAAGACGCTCGTGCGCCACGGCAGCACGGGTTACCTCGTGGCCGGCCGCGACCCGCTGTCGTGGGCGCAGCAGGTGGAGGAGATCCTGGAGGACCGTCTCACGGCCGCCACGATGGCGCTCGAGGCCGCCGCTGTGGCCAGGGACTACTCCTGGGATGCCACCGCCGGACTGCTGGCGGGCTGCTACGACCGGTTGCGGCAGCGCCGGCTCGTGGAGTGCCTGGCCTGATGACTCGCCGGCCGGCGACGCCTGCCGAACTCGACGAGACCGAACGACGGATCGACGCCTGGGCCGCCCGCCAGGTGACCGCCGAGGCCGCCGTCGCCTCGGTTGAGCGCGCCGAGCCGCCCCTGCGCCGCTGGTACATCCGGCTGTTGGGCGAGGAGAAGTCCGTCTTCTCCGTCTGGCTGACGCTGCAGCAGCGTTCGTTGCACTTCGAGACCTACTTCGTCCCGGCGCCGGAGGAGAACCCGGCCCGTCTCTACGAGTACTGCCTGCGGCACAACCTCAAGCTGCGCGGCGCCCGCTTCGCCATCGGCGCGGAGGACGCCGTGTTCCTAGTCGGCGAGATCGCCGCCGGCGCCGTCGACGGCGACGAGCTCGACCGCATCCTGGGCACCCTCTACGAGGCCACCGAGCGGCACTTCCGCCCGGCCATGCGCATCGGCTACGCCAGCCGCTTCCGCGGCTGAGTGCGGCCACCCGGCGCCCCGTAAGAGTAACATAAATTAATATAACTACACCAAACTATTGACAGTTATAGTCTCTTTCGTTATGTTTCAGTTCTACCACCACAAAGGGGGCGCCCGGGCCGGCCCAATCGGGGAAGCGGCCGGTCCGGTGCCCCTCCCCGGTTGTCACGGTTAGGGCGCCGCGGAGGCCGGGCTAGGGTGCGGGCGTGGGCTTCCGGCTGCAGTTCATCGGCGGCGGAAAGATGGGTGAGGCGCTCCTCGGTGGGCTCATCGCTCAGGGCTGGGCGCAGCCCGACGAGCTAGCGGTGACCGAGCCGCTGGCGGAGCGCCGCCGCGAACTGTCGGGCCGCTACCCGCGGACGCTGGTGAGCGACGCCCCTCAGGCGGGCGTCGACGCTGTGCTGGCCACCAAGCCCAGCGACATCGAGGCGGCCGCTGCCACTCTCGCCGCCCTGAGCCCGCCCCGCGTGCTGTCGATCGCCGCCGGGGTGCGGACGGCCTCCCTGGAGCGCTGGCTGGGCCCCGGAACCAGGGTTGTCCGCGCCATGCCCAACACGCCCGCACTCGTGGGCGCCGGCGTCTCGGCGGTGGCCCCCGGCGACTCCGCCTCTGCCGGCGACGTGGGCTGGGCGGTCGACGTGCTCAGCAGCGTGGGCGCGGTGGAGGTCACCTCCGAGCAGCAGCTCGACGCGGTCACGGGGCTGTCGGGCTCGGGTCCGGCGTACGTGTTCCTCGTGGCCGAGGCGCTGATCGCCGCGGGCACAGCCGAGGGATTGGCGCCCGAGGTGGCCGACAGCCTGGTGCGGGAGACCATCCGGGGCGCCGGGGAGCTGCTCGTGCGAGCCGACCGCCCCCCGGCGGCGTTGCGGGCGGACGTCACCTCACCCGGGGGCACCACCGCGGCGGGAATCCGGGTTCTCGAGCACGAGGGAGTCCGGGAGGCGCTGGCCGCCGCGGTGGCGGCTGCCACCCGGCGCTCGTTGGAGTTGGGGGAGTCGGGGGAGTCGGGCGGCTCCTGAGCCACCCTGCCGCGCCGTCGCGCTGTCCCGCTTGTGGCGGGCGCGGGGTGGACATGGTGCTGGTGTTCGACTTGTTCGGCCTGTTGTGCCTGCGTACTGTGTCTGCCGCGGAGTAGGGGGAGACATGGACAAGGTACAAGAGAGGCCCCGGTTCATGACCGTGGCGGAGGTGGCGGGGTTGATGCGCGTCTCGACGATGACGGTGTATCGACTCATCAAGGCCGGCGATCTCCCGGCCGTCCGGTTCGGCAAGTCCTACCGGATCGACGAGGCGGACGTGGACGCCTACCTGGCGGACCGCTACACCCGCGCCGTCTGACACCCTGCGCTACCGCACGGTCTCGTTCCTGTCCGACTATGGGCTGACCGACGAGTTCGTCGGCGTCGTCAAGTCGGTCGTCTGGTCGATCGCGCCTGACGTCCGGATCGTCGACGTCACCCACGAGGTCGGCCGCTTCGACGTCCGCGGCGGCGGCCTCACCTTGGCGCGGGCGGCGCAGTACCTGAATCCCGGCGTCGTGCTGGCGGTGGTCGACCCCACCGTGGGCACCGCTCGCCGGCCCGTCGCCGTGGAGGTGGGCGAGGGCTCGTCGATCTTGGTGGGCCCCGACAACGGCCTGCTGGCGCCGGCTGTCGGACTCGTGGGCGGCGCCACACGGGTCGTGGAGTTGCGCGACGAGCGGTACAGGCTCACCGGGGAGGCCAACACCTTCGACGGCCGCGACGTCTTCGGACCGGCCGCCGGGCACCTGGCCCTCGGCGTGCCGCTCACCGAGTTGGGCCCGGAGGTGAACCCCGCGGGGCTGGTGCCGGGCATCGTCGCCAACGCCGCCGTGCACCCCGACCGCGTCGAGGCCGAGGTCCTGTGGGTGGACCACTACGGCAACGTGCAGTTGAACGTGGACCCCGCGGACCTGGCGCACCTGGAGGATCCCCTGACCCTGCAGACGGCGGACGGGCGGCGGGCGGCGCGCCGGGCCGCCACCTACGCCGCCATCGCATCGGGCGAGGTGGGTGTCGTCGTCGATTCCTACGGACTGGTGTCCCTGGCGCTGGATCGCCGCAACTGCGCGGCCGAACTCGCGCTGGAACCGGGATCGGCGGTGACCCTCGGCCGGCACGACGGCACCGCCGGTACCGGCGCGGCGGGCCGCGGCGGTACCGTGACGGTGCGCCTCGGCGACCGCACAGACCGCACAGGAGGGGGCAGCGCATGAGACACGGAACCAACATCGTGATCGCCGTCCTGCTCGTGGCCGTGCTGGTGGCCGGCGTCCTGCAGATCTTCTTCCTGGCCCGCTGAGCGACCGCCGACACTTTGTGAATTAGAGAAATCTCACTAGCCTCTCGCCATGCGCGCGGGCGGGCCGGTAGCCGACGGCTACAACTCCGTCCCGCCGGCCGCCGTGGCCCGGCTGCCGGTCTACCGCAGGGTCCTGCTGGAGTTGCTGTCCACCCGGATCACCACGGTGTCCTCGACCCGCCTGGCGACCCTTGCCGGGGTGAACGCCGCCAAGGTGCGCAAGGATCTCTCCTACCTGGGCTCCTTTGGCATCCGCGGCGTGGGCTACAACGTCGAGCATCTGCTCTACGAGGTGAGCAGGGAGCTGGGGCTGACCCACGACTGGCCCGTGTTGATCGCCGGCCTGGGCAACCTGGGTTCGGCGCTGGCCGACTACGGCGGCTTCGGGGAGAGGGGCTTCCCGGTGCGGGCGCTGGTGGACGCCGATCCGGCGAAGGTCGGCCGCCGGATCGCCGGTGTGCCGGTACGGCACGTCGACGAACTCGAGGAGATCGCCTCGGAGAACCGCATTGCCATCGGCATCGTGGCCACGCCGGCGGTGGCCGCGCAGGACGTGGCGGACCGCATGGTGTCCGCCGGCATCGGCTCGATCCTCAACTTCGCGCCGGTGGTCGTAAACACCGCCGACGGTGTCAGCGTGCGCAACGTGGACCTTGCCGTCGAGCTGCAGGTGCTCAGCTTCTACCAGCGCCGCCACGTACCGGGCGATCTCGAGGACCTGCTGGAGCCGGGGAGGGTCTCCTGAACCTGTCGCTAGATTGACGGCGTGTCCGTCCTCGCCGTCGGCCTGAACCACCGCACCGCCCCGCTGGAGTTACTGGAGCGTCTCAGCGCACCGCACGGGGACCTCCCCAAGAGCCTCGGCCGGCTCGACGAGTTGCCCAACGTCGACGAGACGGTCGTGCTGGCGACGTGCAACCGGCTGGAGGTGTACGCCTGGGCCGAGAAGTTCCACTCGGCGTACGAGCACATCTACGACCACCTCGCCGAGCGGGCCTCCGTGGCGGCGGCGGAGATGAGCGACTCGGTCTACTCGCTGTACGGCATCGACGCCGTGCGCCACCTCTACGCCGTGGTGAGCGGGCTGGACTCGGTGGTCCTGGGCGAGGCGGAGATCCAGGGTCAGGTCAAGCGGGCCTGGCAGACCGCCGAGGCGGCGGCAACCGCCGGCGGCAACCTGAACCCCCTCTTCCGGCAGGCCCTCGGGGTGGGCCGGCGGGTCCGGACCGAGACGCAGGTGGGGCGCGAGCTCACGTCGGTCTCCGAGGCTGCGGTGGCCCTGGCGTCGGACCGTCTCGGCGGCTTCGCCGGTCGCCGCATCGTCGTGCTGGGTGCGGGCGAGATGGGCGGCGGCATGGCCAAGGCCATCGCCGGGGTACGCGGCGCCGAGCTGGTCCTGGCCAGCCGTTCCTGGCAGCGGGCGCAGGAGTTGGCGCTCATGCTGGGGGCGCGGGCCGTCCACCTCGACGAGCTTGCGGCCGAGCTCGTGGCCGCCGACGTGCTGTTCACTTCGACCGCCGCCGGCGCCCTGGTCATGGACTTCGACGAGTTGGACAAGGTGATGGCCGAACGCGGCGGGCGGGAACTGCTCGTGGTGGACATCGCCGTGCCCCGCGACGTGGACCCGGCCGCGGCCGCTCTCGACGGCCTGAGGCTGTGCGACATGTCCGACGTGCGGTCGTTCGCGGCCGCCAACGGGGGTCACACCGAGGCCGAGACCCGCAGAGCCTGGGCGATTGTCCACGCCGAGGCCGAGCGCCACGGCGACGGGGCGGCCGAGCGCGACATGGCGCCGCTCATTTCCGAGTTCCGCCGCCGCATCTGCGACATCTCCCAGGCGGAGTTCGAACGCTTCGACGCCCGCCTCGCCTCCCTCGACGTCGAGCAGCGCCGGGCGGTAGAGGCGTTGGTGCACGGGATCGTCAACAAGGTCCTGCACGAGCCCACCGTGCGCCTGAAGGAAGCCGCCCCCGACGGTGGGAGCGAGCAACTGGCCGGTGCTCTCCGCGAGCTCTTCGACATCTGAACCTCTTCGGGCCGGACTGGCGGGGCAGGACTCGCCGCGGCAGGGCTCGCCGCGGCAGGACTCGCCGCGGCGTCTGCGTGTCGCCACCCGGTCGAGCCCGCTGGCCCTCTGGCAGGCCGCGGCCGTGGGCCGGATGCTGTCGCAGGAACATCCCGGCCTGGTCGCGGTGGCTACCCCGATCCGGACCGAGGGGGACCGCCTGGCCACGGCCTCCCTGGCGGACATCGGCGGCAAGGGGGTCTTCGTTAAGGCGTTGCAGGCCGCGGTCCTCGAGGGCCGGGCGGACCTGGCGGTGCATTCGGCCAAGGACCTGCCGGCGCAGACCCCCGAGGGTCTCTGCATCGCCGCGGTGCCGCGGCGGGGCGAGGTGCGCGACGCCCTCGTCGGCGTCCGGCTGGCGGACCTCGGGGAGGGCGCCGTGGTGGCCACGGGTTCGGCGCGCCGGCGTGTCCAGCTGGCCGACCGCCGGCCCGACCTGCGATTCGCGGACCTGCGCGGGAACATCGACACCCGCCTGGCCAAAGCGGCGGACTTCGACGCCGTGGTGATGGCTCTCGCAGCGCTGGAGCGTCTCGATCGGCGGCCCCCGGTGCTCGAGGCCCTAGATGTTGACCTGATGGTGCCGCAGGTGGGTCAGGGCGCCCTGGCGGTGGAGTGCCGCGCCACCGACCGCGGGCTGCGCCGCCTGCTGGCGGCGATCGAGGATCCCGCCTCCCGCCGTTGCGTGGACGCCGAACGGGCCTTCCTGGCCGCCCTGGGAGGAGACTGCACCGTGCCCGCGGGTGCGCACGCCCGGCTAGTCGGCGGCGAGGTTCAGGTCCGCGGCGTGCTGGCGACGGCGGCGGGTGAGCCGCTGCGGCGGGCCGAGATCAGCGACGGGAACGCTGTCCGGGCCGGCCGGCGCCTCGCTGAGGCGCTGCTTGCCGGGACAGCCTGAGGGGCTGCCCGATGGCCTCGACCTGCTCCGAGAACTCGGCAGCGACATACTCGCTTGCCGGGACAGTCTGAGGGGCTGCCCGATGGCGGCTGTGGGCGCAGACGATCGGTTGCCCCTCTCGGGACGGCGGGTGCTGGTGGTGCGACCCGCCGCGCAGGGCGCTGCCAGTGCGGAGATCCTGCGGGCCGCGGGGGCCGAGCCGGTGCTGGTGCCTCTCATCGAGCTGAGGCCGCCCGAGGACGGCGGGGCCGCGCTGGCAGACGCGGCGCGGCGGTTGGGGGAGTACGACTGGCTGATCTGCACGTCGGCCAACGGCGCCGATCGCCTGCTGCGCGCGCTCGGCGATGAGGCCGCGCCGACCGGTCTGCGGCTTGCCGCCATCGGCCCGGCCACCGCCGCGGCCCTCGCCGCAGGCGGCATGACGGTGTCGCTCGTACCCGAGCAGTACGTGGCGGAGGGGCTGCTGGAGGTCTTCGACCCGCCGGCAGGCGGCGACGGCCGGGTGCTCCTCGTCCGGGCTGCCGTCGCCCGTGACGTGCTGCCCGAGGGTCTGCGCGCCATGGGCTGGTCCGTCGACATCGTGGCCGCGTACCGGGCGGAGCCCCGGACGCTGGATGCCGGCGAGCACGCCGCGGCTGCCACCTGCGACACCGTCGTCTTCACCTCCCCCTCGGTTGTGGCGGCGTTCTGCGACCAACCCCAGCCGCTGCCGGTGCCCCCGACGGTGGCCGCCATCGGACCCGTCACAGCCGCGGCCGCCCGGCGTCGTGGCCTGCCCGTGCACGTCGAGGCCACCGAGCACACCGTCGCGGGGATTGTGGCCGCACTCGGCGCCGATGCCGGCTAGGAGCGTGCCGGGCAGCGCAGCCGCCTCCCCCTCACCCTCTCTCGCCTCCCCCCCTCTCGCCGCCCTCTCCCTCGCCTCCCCTCGTCTCCCCCGCCCTCGTCTCCCCCGCCCTCGTCTCCCCCGCCCTCGTCTCCCCCGCCCTTGCCTCCCTCCCTCTCCCTTGACACGGCCCGACGGCGGCCTCGCGCGCGGCGGGCCCCGGCGGCAGTTGCGTCATCCCGGCACGGCCGGAATCCGGCGGCTGCAACAAGCCGCCGGCGCCCGCCGGTGACGTCGTCTCGGCAAGCGCCGAGGCGTTCGTAGACTCGGGCGCCGTGGCGTTCCCCCAGCACCGTCCCCGCCGGCTGCGTCGAACCGCCGCGCTGCGTCGGCTCGTGGCCGAGACGTCGCTCTGCGTCGACGACCTGGTGGCACCCCTGTTCGTGCGCCAGGGCATCGACGAGCCGCAGCCGGTGCCGTCGTTGCCGGGCGTGGTGCAGCACACGGTGGCCTCGCTGCGCAGGGAGGCGCAGCGACTGCGCGGCCTGGGCGTCCCGGCGCTGATCCTCTTCGGTGTGCCGGCCCGCAAGGACGCCGAGGGATCGGAGGCCGCCAGCCCCGACGGCATCGTGCAGGTGGCCCTGGCCGAGCTGCGCGGGGAGCTGGGCGACGACGTGGTGCTGATGGCCGACTTGTGTGTGGACGAGTACACCGACCACGGACACTGCGGCATCCTCCGCGCCGACGGCTCGGTGGACAACGACGCCACGCTGGCGATCTACCAGCAGGCCGCCGTCGCCCAGGCCGCCGCCGGCGCCCACGTGTGCGCCCCCAGCGGCATGATGGACGGCCAAGTGGCGGCGATCCGCAGCGCCCTCGACGGTGCCGGGCACACCGATGTGGCGATCTTGGCCTATGCCGCCAAGTACGCCTCGGCGCTGTACGGGCCATTCCGGGACGCCGTGGACGTGACCATCCGCAGCGGTGACCGCAAGGGCTACCAGCAGGACTGGCGCAACACTCGGGAGGCGCTCAGCGAGGTGCTGGCCGACGTGGCCGAGGGCGCCGACATGGTCATGGTCAAGCCGGCGGTCACCTACCTCGACGTGATCGCCCGCACCCGTGCCGCAGTGTCGGTGCCGCTCGGTGCCTATCACGTCTCGGGCGAATACGCCATGATCTCCGCCGCCGCTCAGCGGGGCTGGATCGACGGCCCGGCGGTGGCGCTCGAGCAGCTGACCGCCGTCAAGCGGGCCGGCGCCGACTTCGTGCTCACCTACTTCGCCGCCGAGATGGCCGAGGCGCTCGGTGGCTGAGTCGCAGCCGCCGGCCGGCGGCGCCGCGTTGACCAGCGCTGACCTGTTCGAGCGCGCCTGCGCTGTGCTGCCCGGCGGCGTGAACTCGCCGGTGCGGGCGTTCGGCTCGGTCGGCGGCACGCCGTACTTCGTCGACCGGGGGCGGGGCGCCCACGTCTGGGACGTGGAGGGAAACCACTACATCGACTACGTCCAGAGCTACGGGCCGGGCATCTTGGGGCACGCCCCGGAGGCGATCGTCCGGGCCGTCGCCTCCGCCGCCGCCGACGGCACGAGCTTCGGCGCCCCCACCGAGCGGGAGGTGCGCCTCGCCGACGAGATGTGCGCACGCGTGCCGGGGCTCGAGATGCTGCGGCTGGTCTCCAGCGGCACCGAGGCCGCCATGTCGGCGGTGCGGCTGGCCCGGGGGGCCACGGGCCGCGACAAGATCATCAAGTTCGCCGGCTGCTACCACGGCCACTCGGACTCGCTGCTGGCAGCGGGCGGCAGCGGGGTCGCCAACCAGGGCCTCAGCGGCTGCGACGGCGTCACCGGCGGCGCCGTGGCCGACACGGTGGTGACGCCCTACAACGTGGTGCCCGAGGTCGACGACGCCACCGCGGCGGTGCTGGTGGAGCCGGTGGCCGCCAACATGGGCCTAGTGGCGCCGGCGCCCGGCTTCCTGGAGGGGCTGCGGGCCGCCTGCGACCGGGCCGGGGCGCTGCTGGTCTTCGACGAGGTGATTACGGGGTTCCGGCTGGCCCGCGGCGGCGCCACGGAGTTCTACGGTGTGCGGCCCGACCTGTGGTGCTTCGGCAAGGTGATCGGCGGGGGGCTGCCGGTGGGCGCCTTCGGCGGCAGCCGCGGGCTCATGAGCCATCTGGCCCCGCTCGGCGGCGTCTACCAGGCCGGCACGCTCTCGGGCAACCCCTTGGCCACCGCGGCCGGGCTGGCCACGTTGGAGGCGCTCGACGCAACCGCCTATGAGCGACTGGAAGCCGGCGCCGTGCGGCTGGCGGCGGGCTTGGAGCAGGCCTTCGACGCCGCCGCGCTGGACGCGGTGGTGCCTCGGGTCGGCTCGCTGCTGGGCCTGTTCTTCGGCGGCGAGACACCCCGGAACTTCGACGAGGCCGCCGCCTCGGTGGCCCGCGGCCTCTATGCGCCGTTCTTCGGCGCCATGCTGCGCCGGGGTGTGGCGCTGGCCCCCGGCCCCTACGAGGCCATCTTCGTCAGCCTGGCCCACAGTGCCGCCGACATCGACGAGACAATCAAAGCCGCCACAGAGGCCGCCGCCGAGGCCGCCGCCGAGGCCGCCGCCAGGGCCGCCACAGAAGCCGCCGCCGAAGTCGCAGCCGAAGCCGCCACCGAACTGGCCTAGCCCGCGCCAGCAGTGACGGGGTGTCTTTGACCAGTTGACACGCACAAGTCGACACGCACCAGTTGACACGCACAGTGGCGACCCTTCCCAGCCGCGGCGGATTCACCCCGACGGTTCTGGCTCAGTGGCCTGCTGCGGGCCTATTCGGGCCTATTCGGGCCTATTCAGACCTGTTCAAGCCTATTCGAACGGGATCGCGTAGTGCTCGCGGTAGCCGGCGAAGGCCTCGTCCACGTCGTGCTCGCTCAAGCCGAAATCGCCTAGCCGGTAGATGTGTCTCCCGAAACGGTTCTGCGGGTTCGTCTGCATGCACCGTGCGGCCTGGCGTTCGGCCTCGTCGTCGAACGCGATCCCGGCCTGCTCGCAGATGCGCCGGAGTTCGGTGTTCGGGTCCCTGATCAGGTCGTAGTACGAGACGTCGACGAAGCGCCCGGCGCTCGCCCCCGCCCTAACCGGCCCCGCCTGGACCTGCCCCGCCTGGACCTGCCCCGTCTGGACCTGCCCCGCCCTAGCCTGCATCGACCGTTGAACCATCCTGCGGGTCTTGCGGAACCAGTGTTCCCCGATCTCGAGCGGGTCGACGCGATCGCTGAGAATGCCGCGGGCGTGGGCCACCAAGCTGCAGAACGAGGGGACCGTCTTGCGCGGATCACGGTGGGTCTGGACGATCACAGCGTCGGGGAACACGCTCCGGAACGCGTCGAGGTGTTCCATGTGCTGGGGGGTCTTGAGCACCCAGGTGCGACCGGGGCGCTGCCAGCAGAGGACCTTCAGGACCCGGTGGAGGTACTCGTAGGTCCACGTGTGATCCTGCCCCTCCAGCCAGCGGGAATAGCTCGGCACAGACATGGTGGCCTCACCCGACTGGCTCATGAAGGTCAGATCGATCAGCAGGACCTCCTCCTCCGGTTCGTCGTGATCGGTCGGATGGATCGCCTTGAAGTCGGGCGCCAGGTAGGAGAACGCCCGCTCGGCCAGAACCGCACGCCGTGCGCGGGCTCGCTCGCCGCGTTCGGGATGATCGATGGCGGGCACCGGGTTCAGGACCTCCGCCCCGGTGATTCCCCGGATATCGGGGTGGGAGTTCAGCAGGCGCTGCAGCAGGGTGGTGCCGGAGCGCTGCAGGCCCGCGATCAGGACGATCCTGCCGAGGTGGATCTCATGGATCTCCGGATGCCTGCGGAGCAGCTCCTCGATCCGCAACCGGTTCACCAGAGCGGCGCCGAGCCGCGTCTTCTGAATCCGCCGTCCGGTTGCGTTCAACCGGGCTTCGTCGTTGATCGACCCGACCAACATGTGCAGGGCGCGGAGGTGTCCGTCGGTGCCGAAGTCCGTCAACCCGGTCTTGCGCCGCGCGGAGTCGAGGAGCGAGTCGACGTCCAGCCACCCGGGTTGCTCGACACCCTGCCCTGCCCTCCCGATCCGGTTGAACAACCTGATCGCCAGAGGGCGATAGGGGTTGGCGTAGTCCGTCGAGGTCACGCGGCGCCCCCGGCTGCGATCAGGGAGATCCTCCAGAACAAGCCGAGGAGTCCGATTGCGAACTTTCCCATGAGGCACCTTGTCGGTCGATTCGTTCGACAATCTACGAGACCGCTGAGTGCGACAGCGGGCCACGCGCTCCGTCATTCCGGTGGAAGCCTGGATCCGTGGTCCAGCGGATCCGACGGCGCTCGGCGCCGGTTGCTCGGCACCGGTTGCTCGGCACCGGTTTCTCAGCGCACTGCTCGGTGGCCGCCAGTGTCGGGGGAGTGGGGCTGCCTATGGGCCGTTGGAGGGAGCGGATTCGCCTGCCGGGTGTCGTACGAACCCGTTTTCGCTGAGATGATCCAGGATCAGGCTGGCGTTGTCCTCCACGGAACTCCGGACGGTGTCCAGCGTGATCTCCGGGTGCTCCGGGGCCTCGTACGGATCGTCGATGCCCGTGAATCCGGTGATCTCGCCGCGGCGGGCCTTGGCGTACATGCCTTTGGAGTCGCGCTGTTCACAGACGTCGAGGGGCGTGTTCACGAACACCTCGATGAACCGCCCGGAGCCGACCATGGTGCGCACCTCGTTCCGGGTGGCGCTGTACGGGCTCACGGCCGCGCAGATCGCCACGCCACCGTGACGGACGATCTCGGAGGCAACGAAGCCGATCCGCAGGATGTTGGTGTCCCGGTCCTCCTTGGAGAAGCCGAGCCCCTTGGACAGGTGCGTTCGCACGACGTCGCCGTCCAGCAGAGTCACCTGCCGGCCGTGCTCCATGAGCAGGTCGGTGAGCAGCTCGGCGGTCGTGGACTTGCCCGAGCCGCTGAGGCCGGTGAACCAGACGCACACCCCTTGGCGATGCTTCGGGGGATAGCTCTCGGCGAGGATCTCCGCCACCTCCGGCCGGGTGAACCAAGCCGGCAGAGGTCGCCCCTGGCTCAGGTACTCCTCGCGTACTTGCGTCCCGGAGATAGAGGCCGTCCGGACGCCTTCGGGAACCGCCGTGGCCTCCTCGTAGCGGTCGTCGTCGGGGACGTACACCATCTCGTGGAAGGTCACGGCCGCGACGCCGGTCTCGTCGCTGAACCGGTCGACGATCTCCTGGGCGTCGTAGGGGCCGTAGAACGGCTTGCCCGCCGAGTCGGCCCCGGGGCTGGCGTGGTCACGGCCGACGATGAGGTGGTTGGCGCCGTAGTTGCGCCGGATGATGGCGTGCCAGAGTGCCTCGCGGGGCCCGGCGAGGCGCATCGCCAGCGGCAACAGCGCCAGCAGCACCCTGTCCTGCTCGTAGTAGTGGCGGGTCAGCGCCTCATAGGTGCGGACGCGCGTGCAGTGGTCCACGTCGCCGGGCTTGGTGAGCCCCACCACGGGGTGCAGCAGGAGGACGCCGTCCACGCCGGCGGCGGCCCGCTTGGTGAGTTCCTCGTGCGCCCTGTGCAGCGGGTTGCGGGTCTGGAAGGCCACCACGTTGGGGTGGCCGTAGCCGGCCAGGGTGGCGCGCGTCCCCGCCGGGGTCCGGCGCAGGCTGGCGAAGTCGTGGTGGGGCGGAGTCCGCAGCACCCGCAGCGGGCCGGCGATGTTGATCCTGCCCCAGCGGTGCATCTCCGACACGAGGGGGTGCCGTGGGTCGCGGCTGCCGAACACTTGCGTGGCCGCCTCCGCCAGGTCCCACTCGTAGGCCTCCTGCACACCCATGACGGCCAGCAGCTCGTTGCGGGAGTCGCGCAGCGCCACGTCACCGTCGAGCACGATGGGCGACGGGTCGTCGACGGGCAACGTCACCGGGATCGGGAAGAGCGTGCCGTCGCCGAGGCGCATCTCCCCGACCGCGGCGCGGTAGTCGCCCTCGCCCATGAACCGGTCGAGGGGCGAGAAAGCGCCGGTGGCGAGCAGCTCGAGGTCGCAGGCAGCGCGATCCGACAGCTGGATGCTGGGGAGTTCACCGGCCCGGGCCTTCAGTTCGACAGCCTCCTCCTGCGAGACGAGCAGGTCGACCAACTCGCCGCCGTAGGGCGAGATGAGCGTGGATGTCTCGCTCCGGGTTGCCACTATCGCGTCCTCCAAGCCGGCGCGCGGTCCTGTCCTGAGGCTCAGCCTCGTCCTGGAGACTCCGCGTCCTGGGGCTCTATCTTGTTCTGGAGACTCCGCGTCCTGGGGCTCTGTCTTGTTCTGGGGCTCCGCTTTCGCGACAAACCATCCCACGATCAAATCGCCGGGGCCAGTCCAAAGACGCGCGCGCCTGTGTTGTGCGTCTGGTTGGAGCCTCACTCCCTGTCGCCCACACCCCCGCGTCGTTGGTGGCCGCAGCCGAAGGAGAGACGTCGCCTGTTCGCTCAGCAGCGGAGCGGCAGAGCGACGCCGGTCCCCTTACCGAAGGTCCCCTTACCGGAGGACTTCACGTGTCTGGGCGCACGGGGAGGGCCGCTCGGGTCGGCCGGTGTGGTTTGGTCGCGGGCCCGGTGGCGGAGCTTCAGGCGACCGTCGGAGCCGTTGATGATGTCTGCACCGTTGGTGTGGACCTGGTGGTGATGGCAGTGGCTGCAGAGCAGGCACAAGTTGTCGATGTCGGTTGTGCCTCCGTGCTCCCAGTGCCGGATGTGATGCGCCTGGCACCAGTTGGGCGAGACGCCGCAGCCGATGCAGCCCTTGTCCCTGGCCGCGAGCACCGATCGCTGGTGCTTGGTGGCGTGCCTGCGGCCCCGGCCCAGCCACAGCGGACGGCTCTTCTGATCGAAGATGGCTGGCAGGATGTTGGCGTCGCACGCCAGCCGGAGCAGTTCCTCCGCTGAGAGCGGGGTGCCGTCAACCAAGCGGGGGTTGGCGAGTTGACCGGCGAGGATGTCAAAGTCGGCGATGACGAGCAGATCGACGCCCTGGGCGGTTCCGGCGGCCTTGCCGTCCCCGCCACTGCGGGTGACTAGCAATTCGAGGGCGTCGGCCATGCGCTGCTGGGGCGTGAGACGGTTCTTGGGGTCCTCGGCATGCCAAAGCTTGTTCGCAGCGGCGGTGATCGCCGTCTCGATGCGGCTGCCGGTGAGGGGATCGAACCGGCCGAACAGCTCGAACATGCCGTCGGGCTGCTGCTTCCATGTGAGGCGGCGCTGCGCGCGCTGACGCTTGCGGCGCTCCTCCAGGTCGTTGCCGCTGCGCTCGTTGAGATGCTCCCGCACGGTTCGGCCGAACAAGTCAACCGGCTCCCGCTCGGCTGCCGCTAGCAACTCGTCCTCGTCGATCGGCGCGCCCGCGGGTGTCTGCTCGGCGGCCTCGGCGATCAACCGGGCGTGCTGCGGTGTGATCGCCCCCTCGGCCAGAGCGTGAGCCACCTTCGGCACCTCCGCAAGCTGTCCCGCCTCCTTCACCTGCCGCTTGGCCGACCCTCGGGACTGCTTCACATCGTTGCGCAGCACGTCCGCCGCCCGCGCCTCACCGTCTCGGCGGGCCAGCGCGGCGATCGTCTCGGCCTTCACCGCCGCCAGCCGGGACTCGCAACGCCCCACAAGCCGCAACCGCTCCTCTAGGCGCTCGCCGCCCATCGCCCGCAACCCGGCCAGCGACGAATCGAACGACGTCAGGGCCAGCGCGGCCGGATCGGCGCCGGCACCAGCGTTGGAAAGGTCCACATCGGTCATAGGTCTCTCCCCGAGAACGTGCATCGTGGCGGGCTTGGGTCGGCCGAGCCGACAAGCCGGTCGGGGAAGACCAACCCCGCCGAAGCAAGGTCAGTGACCGGTACACGTAACTGTAGCAGCCCCCTGCGATAGCCACAACATCTGTTCGGGTTCAATCTGAAATATTCTCAAAATGGTGGATTGAATGGTGGATAGAGTTGTGCCGCGATCAGTGCAACCAGGGCAGTGCGTCGGCAGCCACCGAGCCGGCCGCCGCGCTCAGGCTGTCAGTCGTCGGCCCGCTGCGCCGAGATCGTCGACCCGCCCGAACAGCCGCGCTCGCGCGGTCAGTCGTCGGCTCGCTGCGCCGAGATCGCCGACCCGCCCGAACAGCCGCGCTCGCGCGGTCAGTCGTCGGCTCGCTGCGCCGAGATCGCCGACCCGCCCGATGAGCCCCGCACGAACAGCCGCGCTCAGGCGGTCAGTCGTCGGCCCGCTGCGCCGCTATCTGCCATCGCGGGCCGCCGGCTGGGCCCTGCCCGGCGCCCGAGCCGGCCGAAACCGCGCCCGCCGCCGGCGAGCGGGCATGATATGGCGGTGACCCTGGAACTCTTGAACCGTCCGGTCTATTCCGAGGCTGACGCGGCCGACATACTGCGGGTACCGCGGTCGACCCTGCACTGGTGGTTGGAGGGTCGGTCCGACAACGGCCGCAGGTATCCGCCGGTGATCCGTCCGGAGCCCACCGGTGTCGGCAGCCTGACCTGGGGCGAATTCGTCGAGGCGGCTCTCTTGCGCCAGTACCGCCGCGAGTTGCTCGTGCGGCTCGAGGAGATCCGACTATTCGTTCGAAGGCTGCGGGACGAGGAGGGGATCCCGTACCCGCTCGCCCATTCCAAGCCCTGGGTCGGCAACGGACCTCGACTGCTGCTGAAGTTTCAGGAGGAGTCCGGCCTACGAGGGGACTTCTGGCTTGTGGCCAAGACGAGCGACCAGCCCGTGCTCACCCCGCCGGCCGCGTCGTTCATCAGTCGTGTCGACTGGGAAGATGATCTCGCGGTCGGATGGCGTCCCCATGACGACGAGAACTCTCCCGTCCGGTGCCGCCCGACACATCGGTTCGGTCACCCGGCAATCAGGGGTATCAGCACTTCAGCGATCTTTGAACACATCGACGGAGGTGAGGACGACGAGGACGTGGCTGCACAGTTCGGCCTCGAGATCGAGGACGTGGGCTGGGCGCGCTCGTACGAGTTGTCCCGTCGCAGCACCACTCGTGCCGCGTGAAGCCAGCGGTCGTCCGCTTCTACTTCGATGCCGACATCCTCGGCTTGGGCAAACTCATCGCGGGCTTGCGGGCTGACTGCACGTACCCTGGGGATAGCGGCGCGGTCATTCACAGGCGAGAGCGACCGCCGTGTCTGGTCGCGACCCCTGGTATCCCCGACCAGGACTGGATTCCGCTAGTGGCAGATGCCGGATACCTGATAGTCACCCGAGACCGATTGATCAGTCGCCGCGTCGCAGAACGTCAGGCGGTCGTCCGGCACGGGGCACGACTGGTTGTGCTCTCCGCTCGTGACGCGCAGACGGTCTGGGCGCAACTCGAAGTGTTCATGAGCCAGTGGCGCCGTATCCAGAGCTTGCTGGACAGGCCGGGGCCGTTCATCATCCGGGCTACTCGAACATCGCTCAGTGATCTCGATGTCTGAACTGCGCGTCGTCGATCCGGACAGCCCGGAGCTGCGTGAGAGCGCCCGGTTGATGCTGCGGCGTCACGACGAGGTGGCGCCTGAGGCGGATGTGAGGTAGGCGATCGCGAACTTCTTGGTGGCTTCCGGGCTCGCCGCGCGTGATGAGGTTCGGATGGAGCAGAACCGGATCGATCTGCAGACCGCGGACTTCGTCATCGAGGTCAAGAGGCGCATCGGTAACGGCATCAACCCCGATCAGAGATGGGTCGAGCAGATCGATGGCTACCTCCGCGAGCGAGTGAAGGCCGGGGAGAGCGAGCGGTTGGGGGTCCTCACCGACGGGCGCTACTGGATTCTCCGTCAGTCGGGTATCGAGGAGGTTCGGACGGCATCGCCGTACGGATTCGAGATCTCTGACGCCGAGGTGGCCTACCGCCTGTACGAGTGGCTGCGCAACGAGTCCCGCATGTTCGAGGCGAGCGGGCTGCCGCCCACCGAGGAGGAGGTGCGGCGGTCCTTCGGCGAGGGTCCGCGCCTCGAGATGGAACTGGCGGGACTGGAGCGCCTATACCTCGCCGAGCGGGACAATCCCACAGTGGCCGTCAAGCGGGAACTCTGGCGTCAGTTGCTCACCGCTGCGCTCGGGGTCGTGGTGGACCAGGAACAGGACCTGGATCGCCAGTTCCTGCGCCACACATATCTCTCGGTCGTCGTCGGCATCGCCGTGCAGGCGGCCTTCGGAATCGATGTGCGCAAGCAGGCTGTGCGGGATCCGTCCAGGCTGCTGACCGGCGACGCGTTCTTCACGGAGACAGGGATTCGCGGCGTCGTCGAGTCGGACTTCTTCGCCTGGCCCGTTGAGGTCGAAGGAGGCGATCGGTGGCTGACCGATCTGGCCGGAAGGGTCTCGAAGTTCGACTGGGAGGCGACCGAGTCAGACGTGGCACGCATCCTCTATCAGTCGATTGTGCCCGCGGCGGACCGCAAGCGGCTGGGCGAGTACTACACGCCGGACTGGCTGGCGAGAGAGATCGTGGAAACCGCCGTGACCGATCCGCTCAACCAGCGGGTGTTGGACCCCTCCTGCGGCTCGGGCACGTTCCTCTACGCAGCGGTGCGCAGGTACGTCACTGCCGCACGGTCGGCGGGTAGGACGCCCCGGCAGATCGGGAGTGGTCTGCAACAGGCCGTAACCGGCGTGGACGTGCATCCGGTGGCCGTCCATCTGGCCCGTGCCACCTGGGTCATCGCCGCCCGCGACGTGATCACCGAGCTCGACAGCGCAGAGGATGTGACCATTCCCGTCTATCTGGGGGACTCGCTGCAACTGCGGACCGAGACGGGGAGCCTCCTCGCCGGCCAGAACGTCACCATCGAGGTCGAGGGCGACCCGGAGTCCGGCGGCGCGACCAGCCGGCTGGAGTTCCCGCGGGCACTCGTGGAGCAGTCCGACTGGTTCGACGGGGTGATGTATCGAATCGGCGATTACATCGAGTCCGGACTCGACCCACGAATCGCCTTGGACGAGGCCGACATCCCGGCCGGATCCGAGCGCCGCGCCCTGGAGCACACCGTTGCCAAGCTGGTCGAGTTCCACGAGCAGGGACGGAACCACATCTGGGCCTACTACACCCGCAACCTGGTGCGCCCCGCTTCGCTCTCCAGCGAGAGCGGTAAGGTGGACGTGATCGTCGGCAACCCGCCCTGGCTGACCTACAGCCGCACCGACGCCACTATGCGATTCGAGTTGGAGAGTCTGAGCAAGCAGACCTACGGCATCTGGGCGGGCGGGCGTTACGCACCCCATCAGGACATCTCCGGGCTGTTCTACACGCGGTGCCTGGACTTGTACCTGCGCGACGGTGGGATCGCCGCGATGGTGATGCCCCACAGCGCCCTGCAGACGGGTCAGTTCCGGCGCTGGCGCACGGGGAGTTGGCGCCGGGCGGTCAAGTCGTCTCCGAGCGGGCGGACGAGGAAAGGCACGCCGATGAGTCACGCCGTCGGCGCGGACCTCTCGGTGAGACACCCTTGGGATCTCGAGCAGGTCGAACCCAATGACTTCTTCCCGGTGCCGTCGTGTGTGGTGTTCGCCCGCAAGGTGGTGCCCGGCGACGCGCAGTCCATGCGCGCCGAGGCGGAGATCTGGCGCGGTCCCGCCGGCGGGCCGTTCGACCGCAGCATCGCCTCGCTGACCGACACCGGAAGCGGCGAGTTCGCCTCACCGTACGCGGAGCGTGCCCGCCAGGGAGCATCGATCGTGCCGCGCGCATTGTTCTTCGTGAACGTGTCGGACTCTCGGACTGCGATCTCCGCAGACATCGTGAAGGTCTCCCCGCGCCGCGGCTCGAAGGACAAGGCCCCCTGGAAGGATCTTCTGCTCGACGAGTTGGACACCCATATCGAGGAGAGCCACATCTGGCTGGTGCATCTGGGAGAGACGGTGGCTCCCTACGTCCTGCTCGACCCGCTCTCGGCGGTGCTGCCGGTGCGCCGCGGGGATCGTCTCGCTCGCAGCGAGGCGGAGAACGCGGTCGGCGCCATCGACCCGATGCGACTCGGCTCTCGCATGAGGAACCGCTGGCGGACGGCCAGCGAAACTTGGGAGACGAACAAGAAACCTGGCAACAAGCTCAACCTCTTGGAGCGGCTCGACTACATGGGCGAGTTGAGCCATCAGCTGGAGCAGGAACCTGGGGTCCGGCTCGTCTATGCCTCTGCTGGCAAGCCGACCGCAGCCGTTCTTCGTGACCAGCGTCGTCTGGTGGACTACAAGCTCTTCTGGGTGCCGTGCGGGTCACTGCCGGAAGCGCGATTCCTGGCGGCAGTGATCAACACGCGGGTCGTCGAGCAAGCAGTCGCGAAGTGGATGTCGAAGGGCCAATTCGGAAGCCGCGACCTGCAGAAGCACCTCTGGCGGCTTGCCATTCCGGCCTTTGACCCTGAGGACCCCAGACACGTCGAACTCGCGGAGCTCGGGGAGCGGGCGGAAGCCGAAGCTGCTGCGCGGTGGGCGGAGTTGCGTACCCAGCGCGAGGAGACGGGCAGGAGCACGTCGGTCACCGTGGTCCGCAGCGAGCTGCGAACCTGGTTGCACGACTCCGACCTCGGCCGCCGCATCGACCGACTCGTCGCCGATCTCCTGGGGCTCTCGGGCACGTAGCATCGCCGCTGCGACAACCAGATCTAAGCCGACCGGTTCGCGAGAGCTGATCCGATCGCTGGCACGCACCAGCGGAGCGGTTGAGGCTTCAGGCGGTGCCTGCGGACTCGGCGGCATCTGGAGACGGCCCTCCAGGCGGCCGAGGGCGCGCAGGATTTCTCCTTGCTGCAGATCAATCGTGTCGAGCCGGTTGCCTGCTCGTCGAGACGGCGACCCTGCTCGTCGAGTGTCTGCTGGAGCGAGGTCGCGTCTGATCTGCTTGGCGGGGGTTTGCTCAGGCGACCTCGGCGGGCCCGTCGGCGATCCCGAGGCGACCTTCGATTCGCCCGAGGGCGCGTAGGATCTGGCCCTGTTGGCCTCCGATGGCATCGAGCCGGCGACCCTGCTCGTCGAAGCGGCGGCTGTGTTCGTCGAGGCGGCTGCCCTGTTCGTCCATCCGTCCGCTGAGACCGCGCCACATGGCCAGCACGACCGCGACGATCAGCCCGGTGGCCGGCAGGGCGACGGCGAGCGCGGCGGCGGTCGTCATGGGGTAAGTCTGTCACGTACGGCGGCGGACACCGCGACGGAGTAGGCGCGATGCCGGGTGCGCTCGGTGATATTCGTGATCATGAAGGTATTCAATATCATAATTAATATCGTATCATCAGTTAATTGTCCATACAACTCTTCTATCAGTACGAGTCAGGCAGGGGGAGTCCACCGGGCCTGCACGGTGACCTGCGGTCGCCGCCGACGAGCATGTCCAGGTCGTCCAGTCGGTGTACCCGAATGGGATGGCGGTAGGCGTGGAGAATGTCAGCGTCGTCGATGCCGCGCTTGCGGGCAGAAGCGACGATCAGCGGCGCCATGCGCGGCGAGGCCGCGGCCCCTCAGTCGGGCCAGAGCCAGGCGGCTTTGGCCGCTGCCTTGTAGATGTACTCGGCGGCGCCGGGGTCGTCGGCGTCCATGAGGTTGGCCATGATCCGCAGCGCCCACTCCATGAGGGTCTGGGACTGCATCCCGAGCTGCACCAGGCGGCCGATGAGGGCGGGCCGGCCGATGGCGTAGGCGAAGAGCCGGGCCACCTTGTAGTAGGCGCCGTAGGTGCTCTCCAGCAGTTCGGGGTAGCGGGACAGCGCCAGGCCGTCGTCGCAGATCACCGCCTCGGCCACCAGTTCGGCGGCGAGGCGGCCCGTCTCGTAGGCGTAGTCGATCCCCTCGCCGTTGAACGGGTTCACCGAGCCCGCCGCGTCGCCCACGATCAGGAAGTTCGGGCCGGCCTTGGGGTTCACCGAGCCGGCCATCGGCAGGCGGCCGCCCACCGGGGGCGCCAGCGGCGCGGCCGGGTCGAGCCCCCAGCGCTCGGGCGCGGCGTGGGCCCACTCCTCCATGAGGTGGCTGGTGTTCACGTTCCGCCAGTCCCGATAGGAGGTGAGCAGGCCGATGCCCACGTTCACGGTCCCGTCGCCGAGGGGGAAGATCCAGCCGTAGCCCGGCAGGGCGCCGCCGGTGCGGTCGCGCACGTCGAGGGCGCTCTCGATCCAATCGTCGTCGTGGTTGGGGCTCTCGAAGTAGGTGCGGATGGCCATGCCCTGGGGCCAGCTGCGCTCGCGCCGGCAGCCGAGCCCTCGCCCCACCCGGGAGTTCGCCCCGTCGGCGACGACCAGGTAGGTGGCCTCCACGTCGCTGTGTTCGCCGGAGTCGCGGTCCAGTACGCGCACTCCCCGGCAGAGGCTGCCGGCCAGCAGCGGACCTGTGGCTTCGGCGCCGTGGCGCACCAGCGCCCCCGCCTTGCGGGCGTGCTCCAGCACGGCGCCGTCCAGGGTGCTGCGCCGCACCACGTAGCCGTGGGAGGGATAGATGGGATGCTCGGGCCAGGGGAGTTCCCGGGTGTGGCCACCGGCGACGGCCCGCAGGCCGTCGAAGCGGTGGTACGACTCGATCTCGTCCCCGAGGCCCATGTCGACGAGCTGTTTCACAGCCCGGGGGGTCAGGCCGTCGCCGCAGGTCTTGTCGCGCGGGAAGCGCTTGCGTTCCAGCACCAGCACGTCCAGCCCTTGCAGGGACGCCCAGTATGCGGTGGCCGCGCCGGCGGGACCCCCGCCGACGACGACCAGGTCGTGGCGGTGGGCGATGGTCAGGCTCCGTCGCCGGCTACCAGCAGCGGCGCCAGGAACCCTGCCACGTCGGCAGGCGTCACGGCGCCGTCGAACTGCTCGGGGAGGACCAGCGTCCCGTCGGCCAGCAATTCGTCCACGAGCGGCGCCAGGGTGGCGGCGACGTCGCTCTCGCCGTGGGTGACCCGCTCGTAGAGGACGACCGCGAGGATCTCCGTGCCGCTCAGCTCGTCCCAGTGGCCGGGCATGTTGGCGAACCACCCGGCTTCCCGGCCGCGCTCAGGCGAGCCGTACGGGTTGCCTTCGCCGGTGCCGTCGGTGGCGACGGCCACCCAGGTGACGTGCTGGGCCAAGCCCAGGTTCTCGGGATCGTCGGGGAAGGTCGCCAGCACTTCGCCGTCGTTCAGTTGGGGTCCGGTGCCGCTGCCGCCGCCGGTGGCGAGATGGCAGACCGCACACTGCGCGGCGTACACCTCGGCGCCGTCGGCCAGGATGCCGGTGGCGGCCCGGGTGGGACCCTCCAGGGTGCCGATGTACATGAACACCCAGATGGGCAGGAACAGCAGAACAGGCATCACCCAGTAGGGGATCTTGTTGCGCCCCAGGGCCGCCGTCACCCAGGGTTTGGGCGGCGGAGGCGGGGGCGGCGGCGCTGCCGGGGGCACCGCCGGCAGGGAGGATTGCGCCGGGGCGGGCGCCGCGGGCGCACCGGCGGGGGCCAAAGACGCCGCCGCCGCGCCTTCGGCGGGAGAACCTGCGGCGTCCCCGGCGTCACCGGTCAACTCCACGCGCCGCTGACGCGATCGCTCGAGCAGATACTCGGGTACTTCGGTCATGGTCCTCCGTGTGCCGCCGCAGCCGCCGGCGTGATCCTAGCGTCGGCCGTCTGAGGGCCGGTGCGGCGGCCTTTCGCGCCGCGGCCGGGATGTTCGCAGCAGGCTAGACTCCTTGTGAGCACTTTCACGAGCGCACTTGTTCCGTGTGTGTGTTCGGGCGGCCGGCGTGGCTAGCATCGCTTGGTCAACCAGAGGGAGCAGCGTGGCTGAAATCCGGGCGATCGACCTAGCGGCGAAGAAGTTCAACCGCGCCATGGTTGGCAGTTCGGTGCTGCTGTTCGGCGTGCTCGCCCTCTGGCTGGGAATCACCGGCGACGCCGACCCGCCGTACTTCAATGTGGCTTTCACGTCCTCGTGGGTCGTGGCCTGCCTGGGGATCGCCGGCGTGCTCGCCTACGCCCGCCGCCGCCCCGTCGGAGCGCCCGTGACCTGGGGTGGCGCCATGCTCGGCGCCACGCTGGCGTTCTTCTTGATGTTCTGGATCTACGGCGTGGTGCCGCACTGGTGGCTGGTGTTCGCCGACAGCGAATTGAACTGGCGCGCCGACCGCATGCTGGTCGGTCCCCCGCTGCCCGGCTGGTGGGCGCCGGACCAGAACCTGCTGCCCTGGGCGCTGCCGTTCGATCTCACGTACCGGGTCGCCCGGGACGTCATCGCCACGGTCGTCTACGGATTGTTCCTCGGCGGCCAGCTCGCCATCCATGCCATCTGGCAGAACCGGGACCGCCCGCCCGTGGTGGTCCCCGAGCCGGCGTCCCGCTACGGTCGCCCGCTGGTACGGGAAGGAGCTGAGGCCTGATGGCTGCCAACGACGCCAATCCCCCGATGCCGGAGTTCCGCGACGACTACGTCCTCGCCGAGGTCGACTCGGAGTGGCTCTCGGCCGCCGTCAAACCCAAGCAGTTCATCCACATCGACCAGTCCGAGTGCATCATGTGCGAGGGCTGCGTGGACATCTGTCCGTGGAAGTGCATCCACATGGTCACCCCCGACGCCATCGACATGGCGATCGGCACCGAGCGGCCGGGCGCCGACCCCACCGACCACGTGATCTTCACCATCGATGACGACGTGTGCACGCGCTGCGCCCTGTGCGTGGACCGCTGCCCCACCGGTGTGGTCATCATGGGCAAGGTCGGCGAAGCGCCTCCCGGCGGCGATCCTCACCAGCGGGTGGCCAGCTACGGCTACGGCTACGGCATGCGCCTGGCGTAGCGGGCGAACGGCGACGAGAAGGGCGGAACGAGTTGGCTCCCAGGCTCCCCACAGCAGACGACGTTCGCCGCATGGTCGCACAGTTAGGCGACAAGGCGTCGGGCCTCATGGCCCAGGTCCAGGGGTCGCAGGCCTGGACGTCGATCTTCCGGCCCGGGTCGATCTTCCGCAAGGGGTACACCGACAGCCCGCGGAACCGCTCCTACGTCATCATGAACAGCGTCCTGTACCACCTGCACCCGGTGAAGGTGAAGCGCCACGGCGTGCGGGTCAGCTACACGCTGTGCCTCGGCGGGCTCAGCTTCTTCCTGTTCATCCTGCTGACCGTCACGGGTATCTTCTTGATGTTCTTCTACCGGCCCACCGCGGCGCAGGCCTGGGACGACATCTACATCCTGCAGACCGAGGTGGCCTTCGGGCTGCTGGTGCGGAACATCCACCGCTGGGGCGCCCATCTCATGGTGCTCACGGTGTTCCTGCACATGGCCCGGGTCTTCTACCACGGCGCTTACAAGCCGCCGCGGGAGTTCAACTGGGTGATCGGCGTGATCCTGCTGACGCTCACCCTGCTGCTGTCGTTCACCGGCTATCTGCTGCCCTGGGACCAGTTGGCGCTGTGGGCCGTCACCGTCGGCACCAACATGATGGGGTTCACCCCCGTGTTCGGCGACCAGGTGCGATTCGTGCTGCTCAGCGGCGTGGAGATCGGGACGGACACACTGCTGCGGTGGTATGTGCTACACGTTCTGATGTTACCGTTCGTGTTGATCATTTTCCTTGCGGTCCACTTCTGGCGGGTCCGCAAGGACGGCGGAATCTCCGGACCGCTGTAGGCCGGTGCGAGGAATCGACGAGCCATGACCGAGGTACCCGAACACCTGCTGCGGCGCGCCAAGGAGGCCCGCGAGCGCATGGAGGGCTCCGGCGAGTCCGCCGCGCCGCCCGCGGCCCCGGACTCCGGCCCGCCGCCCGCCGAGCCCGCCGCGGCCCCCCCGCCCGCCGGCGAGGGCGAGAAGATCCCCGCGCACCTGCTGGACCGCTCACGCTCGGCCGCCGAGCAGGCCGCCATGGCCCCCGCCGCGCCGGGCGGACCCGTCGCTGCGGCCCCGCCGAGCCTGCCCACCGGCCCCGGCGGGCACACCCAGCGCCTGCTGACCGTCGTGAAATCGGGGTCCATCCAGGACGTCAAGGCCATGCCGCAGGACCGGGTGCACGTCTGGCCGCACCTCCTGCTGGGGGAGTTCGTGGCCTCGCTGTTCGTCACGGCGTTCCTGCTGATCTTCTCGGTCTTCGTGAACGCCCCCCTGCTGGAGTTGGCGAACGTCAACGAGACCCCCAACCCCTCCAAGGCGCCGTGGTACTTCCTGGGCCTGCAGGAACTGCTGACGATGTTCCACCCCATGGTGGCCGGCGTGACCATCCCCGGGATCGCTCTGTTCCTGCTGATCTTGGCCCCCTATATCGACCGCAACAAGGAGAACGCCCCGGAGAAGCGCAAGTTCGCAGTCTCATTGATGACCGTGCACCTCATGTTCTGGGCTGTGCTGGTCATGATCGGCTCGTTCTTCCGAGGTCCGGGCTTCAACTTCATCTTCCCGTGGCAAGACGGGCTTTTCTTCGACTTCTGAGGAACGTGCTGTGATCGTCCTCGCCATCGTCATCCCGATCCTGGCCGCCGCGGCCCTGATCATGCTGATCGCCGCCTACCGCCGGCGCGAGGTGCGCTCGGTCACGGGGCGGATCTCGCGCCGCACCCGGTTGCGCGACCGGCTGGCCCGGCGCTCGGCGGAGGCTGCCGACGCCGCGCCCACTGGGCGCGAGGTGGAGCGCGCCGCGGTGCTGGCCCGGCGCGAGCCCGAGGGCCTCCCGGCGATTCCCAGCGACGACGACGTTCCCTGGACGCCCCCGGATCCCGAGGAGGTCGGGGTCACGCGCCGGCAGTTCCTGAACCGCTCGATCGTGGGCTTCATGACCCTCAGCCTCACCGGGTTCGGCGCCGCTGTCCTGGGCTTCCTCTGGCCGCCGTTCGTGACCGGCTTCGGCGCGGTCATCAACGCCGGCACGGTGGAGAGCCTCAAGACCCAGGTGCGCGACGAGAACGGTTTCCTGAAGCTGCCCGAAGGGCGCATGTGGGTGACGGAGTACCCCGAGGGGGCTCTGGCGAAGGCCCGCGAGACGTACTCGCCCGCGGTCCTAGGCGGCATGGAGGCAGGGCTGGTGGCCCTGTACTGGAAGTGTCCGCACCTGGGTTGCACCGTGCCGGAGTGCGTCAGCTCGCAGTGGTTCGAGTGCCCCTGCCACGGCTCCAAGTACAACCAGGTGGGCGAGAAGCGCGGCGGACCGGCGCCGCGCGGCATGGATCAGTTCGCCACCTCGGTCAACGACCGTGGCGAGTTCCTCGTGGACACCGGCAAGATCATCCAGGGCCCGCCCATCGGCACCAACACCACCAATCAGGAGGCGCAGGGTCCGCACTGCATCGGCGAGGCCTCTGAGTAATGCCACCGGTGATGGGCGATCTCGGTGTCTTCGCGGCATCCACCCAGCGCACCATCGGCGCCGTCATCGGGGTGCTGGCCATCGGCGGCTTCCTCCTCTACTGGATCTTCAACTGGTTCGCGGGCCGGGCCGAGACCGGCTCGGAGGTCGAGCTGGCGCCCAACCGCAAGCCGCTCCCCGACGACACCGAGATGGAGGGCCGTCGGCTGGATCAGGGCCTCATGGCCGGCCTGGTGTGCATCGTCATCATCGCCATCGCCCTGCCGCTGTACTGGCTGGGCGAGCCGGGTCGCCACGACGGCCTCATCGAGGTCAGCGACGAGTTGGCGGCCGGGCGCGGCCACCATCTGTACGAGGAGCGCTGCGCCACCTGCCACGGCTCGGTGGACGGCCCCGGCGGGCTGCGCGACCACACCCTCGTGGACAACAACGGCCTCTTCCTGGCGCAGGTGCAGTGGAAGGTGCCCTCGCTGGCGGCGGTCCTGTACCGCTACTCCACCGAAGAGGTGCGCTACGTGATGGAGTACGGCCGCCCGAACACCCCCATGCCGGCCTGGGGCATCGCCGGCGGCGGCCCGTTCACCACCCAGCAGATCGACGACGTCATCGTCTACTTGGAGCATGAGCAGATCGACGTCCCCGAGGTCCGCCAGCGGGCCCAGGACGGCATTTCCTCGACGGCCCGCCAGATGGCGACCGAGCAACTCGGCGAGGGTGCCTCGAACACCGACATCGGCGCCGCCGCGCAGCAGATCCTGGCCGACGCCGCCGACGATCCGGTTCGGCTGGGCGAACTGCTGTTCAACAACGAAGCCGACGGCGGCGTCTACGGCTGCGCCCGCTGCCACACCCCCGGCTGGTCCTACGACGCCGACGAGGTAGCCGCCCAGAACCCGCTGGTGCCGCCGGAGATCCCCGCCGGCGGCGGCTTCGGCCCGCCGCTCAACAGCGGCGCCACCGCCCGGCAGTTCGACACCGCCTCCGAGCAGGAGGAGTTCGTCGCGGCCGGGAGCCGGAACGGCATCGAGTACGGCAACTTCGGCCAGGGCGACGGCGGCGGGCAGATGCCCTCGTTCGGCAGCTGCGCGGCCGACCGGGACGCCGGTGACCTGGAGTACATCAGCCGCATCGAGTTCTGCCTGGCCCACGGCGACGAGGGGATGCTGACCCCCGAGCAGATCGCCGCCATCGTGGCCTACGAGCGGCAGCTGTAGCGGGTCGGGCCATAGGTATGAACGCCCTCGTGACCCTCGCCGGCATCAGCTGGGAGCCGGAGATCCGCGGCATCCTGACCGTGGCGCTTGCCTCGGCCCTGCTGATGGGGACCGTCTGGTTGCTGCTGGTGCTGAACACCGGCGTGCGCCTCGGCTCGATGCTGGCGCTGGCGGGGCTGTTCGGCTGGTTCACCATCATGGCGGTCATCTGGTGGCTGCAGGGCATCGGCTATGTGGGCGACTCGCCGACGTGGGAGTACGAGGGAACCTTTGCGGACCCCGCGGGCGTCGAGGCGATCGGCATCGAGGACGCCTACGTGTCCACAGTGGCCGAACTGCCCGACCCCAACTGCGACACCGGGCAGATCTTCCCGGTCGCCGAGACCGGCTGGCGGTTCTCGCCGCCGGCGTACGGATGTCTGCCCCGGGCGATCGCGCTGGCCCTGCGCTACTCGGGGCCCGATCAGGACGAGGTGCGGGCCGCCGTCGCCACCGTGGACACCGAGACCATCCGCGCCCGTCTGGTGGAGCGCAACGAACTGCTCTCTCCCGAGGATCCCCGCTACCTGGACGAGGCGGCTCTGGAGGCCCGCTTCGACGAGCAGGCGGCGGCGGAGGCGAACCGCATCGACAACCTCTCCATGAGCGCCCTGGCGGCCGCGGCGCCGCAGGTCATCGAATGGGCGGAGCGGCTCGGCTACGTCGACGTGGGGGATTGGGAGTTGCTGTCCACCGCCGAGTCCGGCGAGGCGGCGGCCAGCGCCGAAGCCTTCCTGATCGAACGCGACACCTTCGCCTTCGTCCCGACGGTGGTCTCGCTGCCCGACGGCAGCGAGGAGCCCTCGGTGAGCCCGCTCTACGTGTTCGAGGACACCTACGAGATCGGCGGCAAGCCGGCGCCGGAGGGCGGTCTCTGGTCCCGCGTCGCCAACAAGATCACCAACTCGGCGCGCATCACGCACCCGCCGCATTACGCCGTCGTGCAGGCCCGCCCGGCAGTGCCGAAGGTCCAGGTCCTAGGAGAGGCGCCGCCCCTGCCCGAGCCGGACCGCAGCGGCGACACGTTCTCCGTCGTGATGGTCCGCAACCTGGGCGACCTGCGGTTGGTGCCGGCGCTGGTGGCGATCGGGTCGGGTCTCATCTTCCTGACCTTGGTGCTCAGCCTGCACTGGCGCGACCTGCGGTTCCGCCGGGAGCAGGAGGCGTTCGAGAGCGCCACGGCCTAGACGGGGTCCGACGGAGTGGGTCAGTACCTTCCGATCCTCGCCCTTGGCGTGCTGGCGGTGGTCTTCTGCGCCGTGAGTTTCGTGGCGTCGCGCCTGATGGCGCCCCGGCGGCCGACGAGGGCCAAGAACGCTCCCTACGAGTGCGGCATCGTCTCGCAGGTCGAGATCCCTGAGCGCTTCCCGGTCCGCTTCTTCCTCGTGGCGATGATCTTCATCGTCTTCGACGTGGAGATCGTGTTCCTGTACCCGTGGGCGGTGACCCACGGTGCGCTCGGGCTCTTCGGGCTAGTGGCGATCGGCATTTTCTCCTTCGCCGTCTTCGAGTCGTTCGTGTACCTCATCAGCAAGGGTGCGCTGGACTGGGGTCCGCTGCGGGAGCGCCGGGCCGAGGGCGCTGTCGACGCGGCCCGCACGTCCGCCGGTACCGTCCGCCGGGTTCCGCCCAGCGATTCTGAGCCCGGGCTGCCGGCTGCGGCGGCGGCCGCCCCGCCTGGGGGTGCGGTGTCGTGAGCGCCTCCCCGCCGCCGCCCGCCGGGCCGCCGGAGGATTCGCCGCTGGCCGACGCCGCGCCCCTCGGTGCCGCCTACGGTGGGCTCGCCGAGCTTCCTCACAATTTCGCCACGGGCCGCCTGGAGGAGCTCGTGAAGTGGTCGCGGGCGCGCAGCTGCTGGCCGGCCACGTTCGGGCTCGCCTGCTGCGCCATCGAGATGATGGCCACCGGCGGCCCGCACTATGACATCGCCCGCTACGGCATGGAGGTGTTCCGGGCGTCGCCGAGGCAGGCCGACCTCATGATCGTGGCCGGTCGGGTGTCGCAGAAGATGGCGCCGGTGCTGCGGCAGATCTACGACCAGATGATGGCGCCCAAGTGGGTCATCTCGATGGGCGTCTGCGCCTCCTCGGGTGGCATGTTCAACAACTACGCCATCGTGCAGGGGGTGGACCAGGTGGTGCCGGTGGACGTGTACGCGCCCGGCTGCCCGCCCGGCCCGGAGACTCTGCTGCACGCCATCTTGACGCTGCACGGCCTCATCCGCAGCGGCGAGCTGACGCGCCGCCGCGAGACCGCCGGCGCGGGCGCGGGCATCATCGTCGAGCAGCGCGACGGCCAGACGGCCACCCGGATGGTCGTCAGCCCCAAGCGCGGCCGCTTCGGCCGGAAGTGAAGCGATGTCGTCGTCCTCGCCTGCAGGGATAGCCGACTTCGGCGTTGCGGTCAGCACCGATCCCGCCGGCGCACCGGTGCTGCATCCCCGGCCGGCGGAACTGCCCGAGGTCGCCGCGGCGCTGCGCGACGCCGGCTACCGCCAGTGCCTCGACGTCTGCGCCGTGGACTACCTCGGCGCCGACTCCAGGGCGGATCTCCCCGATGAGGTGGTTCCCGAACGGTTCGAGATCGTCGTCACCCTCATCTCCCACGAGCGGCGCGGCCGGGTGCGGTTGCGGGTGCAGGTCCCCGAGGAGGATCCTCGGCTGCCTACGCTGTTCGACCTGTTCCCGGGCGCCGAGAACCCCGAACGGGAGGCGTTCGACATGTTCGGCATCGCCTTCGACGGCCACCCGGACATGACCCGCATCCTGATGCCCGAGGACTGGGACGGACATCCCCTGCGCAAGGACTACGCCGTCGGGACCGTGCCCGTGCGGTTCAAGGCGGCCGGGGACACGCGGTGAATGCCGAGGCGCCCCCTGCGGCGGCCCGCGTCTACGCCCGCGGCGGCGGGCCCGTGCTGCGCCTCAGCGAGTCGGATGCCCTGACGGCGGTGCCCTCGGCGCCCGAGCGCATGATCATCAACATGGGCCCCCAGCACCCGTCCACGCACGGGGTGCTGCGGCTGCTGCTGGAGCTCGACGGCGAGACGGTGACGCGCTGCAAGCCGATCATCGGCTACCTGCACACCGGCATGGAGAAGACCGGCGAGACGCTCACGTACCTGCAGGGGCCGACCAACGTCACGCGGATGGACTACGCCTCGCCCCTGTTCAGCGAGTTGGCCTTCGCCACCGCCACCGAGACGCTGCTCGGCCTCGAGATCCCGGCGCGTGCGGTCTGGATCCGCATGCTGATGTGCGAGCTGAACCGCATCAGCTCGCACCTGCTCTTCCAGGCCACCAACGGGATGGATCTGGGGGCGGTGTCGATGATGCTCTACGGCTGGCGCGAGCGCGAGGAGGTGCTGCGCCTGTTGGAGCAGATCACCGGCCTGCGCATGAACCACAACTACATCCGCCCCGGCGGAGTGGCGGCCGACCTGCCCGACGGCTGGCGCGACGACACCCTGCGGCTGCTGGATCCCATCGGCGACCGCCTCGACGAGTACGACACGCTGCTGACCGGCCAGCCCATCTGGCGCGAGCGCCTGCAGGGCGTGGGCGTCATCAGCGCGGAGGAGTGCCTGGCGCTGGGCGTCACCGGGCCGATCCTGCGCAGCACCGGCTACTCCTGGGACCTGCGCCGCCACATGCCGTACCTGGACTACGACCTGCTGGACTTCGACGTGATCTGCGGCAGCTACGGCGACTCGTTCGACCGCTACGCCATCCGCCTCAACGAGATCCGCGAGTCCATCCGGCTGGTGCGCCAGATCCTCGAGGGAATGCCCTCGGGCGACTACCGCGTCCAGGACAAGAAGGTCACGCCGCCCCCGCGTGGACGCATCGACGAGTCCATGGAGGCTCTCATCCATCACTTCAAGATCTTCACCGAGGGATTCAAGGTGCCCGCCGGTGAGGTGTACGCGGCGGTGGAGTCGCCCCGCGGGGAGTTGGGCTGCTACATGGTCAGCGACGGTGGCCCCAAGCCGCTGCGCATGCACATCAGGGCGCCTAGCTTCGTGAACCTGCAGGCGCTCCCGTACCTGCTGGAGGACCGGCTGGTGGCCGACGCCGTCGCCATCATCTCCTCGGTGGACCCCATCATGGGCGAGGTGGATCGCTGATGGCGGGCCTTGGTAGCAGGGCGGGCCTGGGTGGCAGGGCGGGCCTGGTCGCGGTGATCGTCTCCTCGGTGGACCCCAGCACCGTCAGGGAGGTGGATCGCTGATGGCCCGTCTCAGCGACGAGAACGTCAAGCTGGCCGCCGAGATCATCGGGCGCTACCCCGTGGCGCGCTCGGCCCTCATCCCGCTGCTGCACGTGGCGCAGGCGCAGGACGGCTACGTGAGCGACGAGGCGATGGAACACATCGCCGAGCTGGTGGACACGACGCCGTCGGAGGTCCTCAGCACCTGCTCGTTCTACGAGATGTTCAAACGCTCGCCCGGCGGCACCTACCGCCTGAACATCTGCCGGGGCATCAGCTGCCACCTGCTCGGCGCCGACGATCTGATCGAACACGCTGCCGAGTCGCTGGGTGTGCCCACCGGCGGCACCACCTCCGACGGGACGTTCACCCTGGAGGCGGTGGAGTGCGTGGCGGCCTGCACCGAGGCGCCCTGCCTGCAGGTGAACTACCGCTACGTGGGCGGCGTGGCGGCAGAGGACTTCGACCGACTCGTCGACGAGCTGCGCAACGGCGGTCGCCCCGACGTGCCGTCCCACGGCACCGTGGCCACGGTGCGCCAGCAGATCCCGCCCAAGCGCGCCGCCGGGGCCTCGCCGCCGTCCGCCGACGGGCCGCCGGCCTGGTGGGAGCGCCACCGAGCCGCCACCGAGGGCAACGGTGCGGGCTCGCTGCCGGAGGCGGCGCCCGCCGCCCCCTCCGAGATGATCGTGACCTCCCGGCGCGACCTCACCGACGGCCACACCCTCAAGGGCTACCTCCGCACCGGCGGCTACGAGGGCCTGCGCCGGGCGCTGGCCGCCCCGCCGGCCGCGGTGCACGCCGAGGTGAGGGCGGCCAGCCTGCTGGGGCGCGGCGGCGCCGGCTTCCCGGCGGGGGTGAAGTGGGGCTTCTGCCCGCCGAACGTGTGGCCGCGCTATCTAGTGGTGAACGGCGACGAGAGCGAGCCCGGCACCTACAAGGACCGCCTGCTCATGGAGAGCGACCCGCACCAACTCATCGAGGGGTGCCTCATCGCCTGCTACGCGCTGGGCCTCTCGCAGTGCTTCCTGTATGTGCGCGGCGAGATGGCGCTGGCCGCCGAGCGCCTCGCCGCCGCTCTCAACGAGGCCTACGCAGCGGGGTACGTGGGCAGCGACATCTGCGGCAGTGACTTCGGCACCGACATCGTGCTGCACTCCGGCGCCGGCGCCTACATCGTGGGCGAGGAGACGGCCCTCATCGAGAGCCTCGAAGGCAACCGCGGCATGCCCCGGCTGAAGCCGCCGTTCTTCCCCGCCGCGGTGGGGCTCTACGGGCGGCCGACCGTCGTCAACAACGTGGAGACGCTCTCGAACCTGCCGTGGATCGTGACCCACGGGGCGGCCGCCTTCGTCGGCCGGGGGGCCGAGCAGTCGGCGGGCACGCGGGTGTTCGCGGTGTCGGGCCACGTGCGCACACCCGGCGTCTTCGAGGTGCCCTTCGGCACGACGACCTTCCGGGAGATCATCTGCGACGAGCGCTACGGGGGCGGGATCCGCGGCGGCGGCGACCTGAAGGCCTTCATCCCCGGCGGGGCGTCGGCGCCCTGGTTCACAGAAGAGCACCTGGATCTGCCGCTGGACAAGGCCGCCGTGGACGCAGCGGGGTCGATGCTGGGCTCGGGCGCCATCGTGGTGATGGACTCCACCACCGACATCCCCCGGGCCTGCCACAACCTGGTGCGGTTCTTCGCCCGCGAGTCCTGCGGGAAGTGCACGCCCTGCCGCGAGGGCACCAGCTGGCTGGAGGTCGTCCTGGAACGCATCCTGGCGGGTCGCGGCCGTCCGGGCGACCTGGACCTGCTCACCGATGTCTGCGACAACATCAGCCCGGGCCTCAGCTGGCCGCCGCGCATGACCACCATCTGCCCGCTGGGCCCGTCGGCCGCCTCGCCTATCGTCTCGGCGCTGCGGGACTTCCGCGGCGAGTTCGAGGCCTACCTGCCGCGCCGCATCCCGGTGGCGGCGGCGCCATGAGCGAGGCCCCGGTGCGCATCACCGTCGACGGCGTCGAGATCGACGCCGCTGCCGGGCAGCTGCTCATCGACGCCTGCGAGCAGGCCGGCACGTACATCCCGAGGTTCTGCTACCACCCGCGGATGCGGCCCGTGGGCATGTGCCGCATGTGCCTGGTGGAGGTGGACACGGGGCGCGGCCCCGCCCTGGCGCCCTCCTGCATGCTCACGGTGAGCGAGGGCATGGTCGTGGACACCGCCGGCGACGCCGCCCGCAAAGCCCAGGACGGGGTGCTGGAGTTCCTGCTGGTGAACCACCCTCTGGACTGCCCCGTCTGCGACAAGGGCGGCGAGTGCCCGCTGCAGGACCAGACCATGGCCTACGGCCCGGGCGAGAGCCGCTTCGTGGAGTCCAAGCGCCACTTCGACAAGCCGCTGCCGATCAGCGACCTGGTCTACCTGGACCGGGAGCGCTGCATCCTCTGCGATCGCTGCACCCGCTTCGCCGACGAGGTGGCCGGCGAGCCGCTCATCGGCTTCCAGGGACGCGGCTACCACACCGAGGTGAACACCTTCCCGGATCGACCGTTCGACTCGTACTTCAGCGGCAACACGGTGCAGATCTGTCCCGTGGGCGCCCTCACCGCCCGCCCCTACCGGTTCCGGGCGCGGCCCTGGGACCTCACCGAGATGGTCTCCACGTATCCCAACGCCACCGGCGACAGGGTCTCGGTCCACGCCTCGCGCAACCGCCTGCTGCGCATCCAGGGGGTCGACTCCGAGGCGGTGAACCACGGCTGGCTGGCCGACCGTGACCGCTTCAGCTTCGAGGCCGTCCACAGCCCGGGACGCCTGCTGGAGCCGCTGCTGCGCAGCGACGGCGACCTGGTCCCGGTCTCGTGGTCGACCGCTCTGGACGCCGTCGCCGCGGCCGTCGGTGATGCGCTGGGCCGCAACGGGCCGGCCTCGCTGGCGGTGCTGGGCGGCGCCCGACTCTGCAGCGAGGATCAGTACGCCTGGGCGAAGCTGGCCAAGGGCGTCATCGGCACCGACAACGTCGACGCCCAACTCGGCGACGGCCTGCCGCCCGAGTTGGTCTGCGGCCTGCCGCGCGCCACGATCGCCGACGCCTGCCGACCCGGCGGTGTGGTGCTGACGCTGGCGGGCGACCTCCGGGAGGAGTTCGGCAGCCTCTTCCTGCGCCTGCGCGGGGTGGCCGATTCCGGCGCCGCCACGCTCGTGGAGATGTCGCCGCTGACGACTGGCCTCACGCCGCTGGCCCGCCACTCGCTGCGTGTCCGCCCCGGTGACGCCGACATGATCGCCGAGGCCATCCTGGACCCGCCTCAGGGCGTCGCCCTCGCCGGGATCGCCACCGAGGACCTGCGCGCCGCCGCGGCCCTGTTCGCCGAGAATCCGCTGACCGTGCTGGTCGGCCGCAGCTCGGTGGCGGAGTCGGCGATCCCGACCGCCGCGGCCGCGTTGCGCCTGGCCCGCGCCTTCCCGCACGCCCGCTTCCTGCCGCTGCTGCGGCGGGGCGCCGCGGCGGGCGCCATCGACGCCGGCCTGGCGCCGGGGCTGCTGCCGGGCCGCACCTCGCTGGCCCAGGCCGCCGCCCATTACGGCGCCGCCTGGGGCGCGGCGCCGGCCCAGCGCGGCGGCGACGCCGCCAGCATCCTGGTTGCCGCCGCCGCGGGACGCATCGACGTGCTCTTCCTGCTAGGCGCCGACCCGCTGGCGGACTTCCCCGACAGGGAACTGGCTCGGCGGGCGCTGGAGAGGGTCGGAACGGTGATCGCCGTCGACACCTTCGGCACCGCCTCGGTGCGGCGCGCGGAGGTGGTCCTGCCGGCGGTGATGTTCGGCGAGCGCGCCGGCACGCACCTCAACGTCGAGGGCCGCGCCACCGCCGAGACCCGGCAGGTGACCCCGCCGCCGCAGTGCCGGCGGGACTGGGAGATCGCCGCCGAACTGGCGCTGCGGCTCGGGTCGGACTTGCAGATCACCTCGCCCGGCGAGGCGTGGGCCGAACTGGCCGAGCTCTCGCCGCTGCACGCCGGGGCCAGCTGGGACGCGGTTCGTGCCGATCTCGACGGGGTGCTGCTCCCGCTCGTCGGCGGCAACGGCGCCGGGGAGACCGCCGCCGGGCTGCCGCCGCGCCTCGGTCTCGCCGACGTGGAGCTCCCGGCCGCGCAGGCCGTGGCGTTCGACCGCTACTCCTACCGGCTGGTCGCCGATCGCCGGGCCTACGACGCGGGCACGGTCATCGCCAACTGCCCGTCGCTGGCCGGACAACGCCGGCCCGCTGCGCTGCGGCTGAACCCGCGGGACTTCGCGCGCCTGGGCTGCGGGCCCGACGATCTGCTGCGGGTCAGTTCGCCGGCCGGGGCCATCTCGGTGGCGGCGTCGCCCGACGAGCGGGTCCCCACCGCGGTCGCGGCCCTCACGGTCAACTCCGGCGGGGCTGACCCCGGCGAGCTCATCGACGTCGACGCGGCGGTGTGCGAGATCAGGGTGGAGCCGCCGATCCCATGAACATCTTCGCCCTGGATCCGGCCTACATCGGCGGTTTCGGTCTCGACGAGGCGTTGATCCTGATCATCAAGGTTGCAGCCGCCTTCGCCATGCTGATGGTGGCGGTGATGCTGATGATCTGGTTCGAGCGCAAGCTCATCGGCGACATGCAGAACCGCATCGGGCCGGCGCTGGCCGGGCCGTGGGGGATCCTGCAGACCCTCGCCGACGGGATCAAGCTCTTCTTCAAGGAGGATCTCGTCCCGGCCCGCGCGGACCGCTTCGTCTACAAGCTGGCGCCCTATCTCTCGCTGGTGCCCGCCTTCCTGGTCTTCACCGTCGTGCCGGTCGGCGGCAACTTCACTGGCGGCGACGGCACGGTGAGCTGGTGGGGGAACACCACGTACCTGCAGGTGGCCGACCCGCACATCGGGATCCTGCTGGTGCTGGCCATGTCCTCCATGGCCGTCTACGGCGTGATGCTGGCGGGCTGGTCCTCGGGCTCCAAGTACCCGCTGCTGGGCTCGGTGCGGGCCTCGGCGCAGATGGTCTCCTACGAGGCCGCCCTGGGCCTGTCGCTGGCCGCGGTGCTGCTGAGCGCCGGCAGCCTCTCCACCCACGACATCGTGGCCGACCAGAGCGGCTACGACTGGAACCTCTGGGTCACCGGCATCGTGCCTTTCGCGGTGTTCCTGATCGCCGTCACCGCCGAGCTGAACCGCCCGCCGTTCGACATGGTGGAGGCCGAGCAGGAGCTGGTGGGGGGCTTCCACACCGAGTACAGCTCCATCCGCTTCGCGCTGTTCTTCCTGGCCGAGTTCATGAACGTCATCACCATGTCGGCGATCATCGTGACGCTGTTCCTGGGCGGCCCCGACGGCCCGATCCTCACCGAGGGCGTGGACTGGCTGTGGGGGATCATCTGGTTCTTCGCCAAGCTGATGGTGTTCCTGTTCGTGTTCGTGTGGCTGCGGGCCACGCTGCCCCGGCTCCGCTACGACCAGCTGATGGACATGGGCTGGAAGGTGCTCATCCCGCTGTCGCTGGGTTGGCTGCTGTTCCTGGGCGCCCTCAGCATCGGCCGCGACCGGGGCTGGCCCGAGGCTGCGGTGATCGCGGTGAGCGTGGCGGCACTGGCCGCCGGCGGCTTGGTGCTGCGGACCGCCGTGCGTGCCGGCCGAGCGCAGCGGCAGGCCGACGAGGCCGACGAGGCTGGCGAGGCCGGCGAGGCCGCCGCTCAGCCGGCGCAAGGGGGTGGGGAGCGATGAACTTCTTCGGCGGGTTCCGGGTGACCTTCGCCAAGCTCTTCGAGACCCGCGTCACCTCGCAGTACCCCACCGTGAAGCGCCCGAAGCCCGAGCGTTTCCACGGCCGCCACGTGCTGGGACGCTACGAGGACGGCATGGAGCGCTGCATCGGCTGCGAGCTCTGCGCCGGTGTCTGCCCGGCCCACTGCATCTACGTGCGCGGCGCCGACAACCCGCCCGACAGCCCCGTCGCCCCCGGCGAGCGCTACGGCTACGTCTACGAGATCAACTACCTGCGGTGCATCCACTGCGACCTGTGCGTGGAGGCGTGCCCCACCGAGGCCATCACCGAGTCGAAGCTCTTCGAGTTCTCCTTCACCTCCCGCGACGACGCCGTCTACACCAAGGACGAGCTGCTAGTGGGCGACGACGGGAGGCCCCGGCGGCTGCCCTGGGAGGACTGGCGCCCCGGCGACGACGAGCACACCTCGGGCTGGATGCGGGCGACATCCCCGTCGGGTTCGGCGGCCTGGGAAGGTCGGGCCGCCTGGTCCGCCGAACTGGGCTACGGGGTGCGGGCCGCCGAGCAGGGCCAGTCCGCCGAGCAGGGCCAGTCCGCCGAGCAGGGCCGGTCCGCCGAGGTTGGGCCCGAGGCGATCGGCGAGGAACCCTCCGGCTGATGGCGATCGCCGTCTTCGCCGTCTGCGCCGCCATCGTGCTTGCGGGCGCGCTCGGGGTCATCGTGACCCGCCATCCGGTGCATGCCGCCCTGTCGCTGGTGGCGACGCTGTTCGGGATCGCGGTGCTGTTCTTGACGCTCGACGCCCAGTTCCTAGCCGCCGTGCAGGTGATCGTCTACGCCGGCGCCATCGTGGTGCTGTTCCTGTTCGTCATCATGCTCCTGGGGGTCGACCGGGCCGAGAACCTGCGCACCGAGCCGCTCGGCGGTCAGCGGCCGCTGGCGGCCGGCCTCGGCGTCGCCGTGCTGGTGCTGGCGCTGCTGTTCACTGTCGCGGCGGGTGCCGGCGGCTTCGGCGGCGCCGGCAGGGTGGCCACGGGGCAGCCCGCCGCGGTGGCGCCCGAGTTCGACAGCTGCACCGCCGTGCCCAAGGCCCTCGAGGAGTCCGCCCCGCTGGTTGCGTCATGCGACGGCCCCGAGCCCATCTCCAACATCCGCCAGGTGGCCTGGTGGGTGTTCACCGACTACGTGTGGGCCTTCCAGCTGACCGGTCTGCTGCTGACCGTGGCGGTGGTGGGCGCGGTGGCCCTGGCGCGCCACCGCGGCGGCGCCGGAGACGAGGGCGACGAGTCCGTGCCCGACACGGCGCCCGAGGCGGTGTGAGCATGGCCCCGGAGGCACGTTCCTAATGATCGGCACGGGCTGGTATCTGGCGCTGGCCGCGGTGGTCTTCGCGCTCGGCGCCGTCGGGCTGCTGGTGCGGCGCAACCCGCTGATCATGTTCATGTGCGTGGAGCTCATGCTGAACGCGGTCAACTTGACGTTCGTGGCGTTCGGCCGCGATCTCACCGACCTGGGCGGGCAGGTGTCGGTGTTCTTCGTGCTCGTGGTGGCGGCGGCCGAGGTGGTGGTGGGGCTGGCCATCGTCGTGGCGATCATGCACCGCCGCACCGGCGCCACCGCCGACGACGTGTCGGTCCTGCGCGGCTGAGGGAGCGACGATGGTCCTCGCCGAGCTCGTCTGGCTGGTCCTGCTGGCGCCCCTGGCGGGTGTGGTGGTCCTGGCCGTAGGCGGCCGGCGGCTGGGCGAGCCCCGCGCCGGTTGGCTGGGCACCGCCGCGGTGGGGGCGTCCTTCGCGGCCTCGCTGCTGGTGCTGGCCGGGTTGCTGAGCCTCGACTCGCACGACCGTGCCGTGGAGGTGAGCCTGTTCAGCTGGGTGCCGGCGGGCAACCTGGCGACCGACGCCGCCTTCCTCGTGGATCCCCTGTCGGTGACCATGATCCTCTTCGTCACCGGGGTGAGCGCCCTCATCCACCTGTACTCCATCGGCTACATGGCCGGCGACGAGAACTACTCGCGCTTCTTCCTGTACCTGAACCTGTTCGTCTTCTCGATGCTGGTGCTGGTGCTCGGCAACAACATGCTGGTGACGTTCCTGGGCTGGGAGGGCGTGGGCGCCTGCTCGTACCTGCTGATCTCCTTCTGGTTCGGCGACGAGGCCAACGCCGTGGCCGGCAAGAAGGCGTTCATCACCAACCGCGTGGGCGACTTCGGGTTCCTGCTGGCGATGTTCTTCGCCTTCGGGGCCTACGGCACCCTCGACTACAGCGGCATCCTGTCGGGCCACGCCGCCCAGAGCACCGCCACGGCCATTCTGCTCTGCCTCATGCTCGGCGCCGCCGGCAAGTCGGCGCAGTTCCCGCTGTATGTGTGGCTGCCGGACGCCATGGCCGGCCCCACCCCGGTCTCGGCGCTCATCCACGCCGCCACCATGGTCACTTCGGGGGTGTACCTGCTGGTGCGGTTCAACCCGCTGTTCGAGCAGGCCTCGCCGTGGGTGAGTGAGATCGTCGCCGCCGTTGGGCTGGCGACCGCGGCGGTTGCGGCCACCATCGCCCTGGCCGCCAAGGACATCAAGAAGGTGTTGGCCTACTCCACGATCAGCCAGCTGGGCTTCATGTTCGTGGCGGTGGGTGTGGGCGCCTGGACGGCCGCCATCTTCCACATGGTCACCCACGCCTTCTTCAAGGCGCTGCTGTTCCTCGGCGCCGGCTCGGTCATCCACGGGATGGCCGGCGAGCAGGACATCCGCCGCTACGGCGGGCTGGCGCGCGCCATGCCCTACACGGCCGCCACGTTCGCGGTGGGCACGTTCGCCATCGCCGGCGTGCCCCCGCTGGCGGGGTTCTGGTCCAAGGACGAGATCTTGGCGCACACCTGGGGGTCCAACAAGCTGCTCTGGGCGTTGCTGCTGCTGGCGGCGGTGCTGACGGCCTTCTACATGAGCAGGCTGCTGATTCTCACCTTCGGCGGCAGTCCCCGCTGGCCCGACGGCGTCACGCCGCACGAGTCGCCGCTGCTGATGCGCCTGCCGCTGCTGGCCCTCGCCGGCCTGGCCGCCACCGCCGGGGTGCTGAACCTGCCGTTCACCCATGACACCGAGTTCCTCGGCCAGTGGCTCGAACCGGTCTTCGCCGGGGCGCACGCCAAGGCGCTGGGCTACGCCGGGGGCACCAAGTGGGTGCTGGGCGGTATTGCGGTCCTCGCCGCCGCCGCCGGCATCTGGGCGGCGGTCTCGGTCTACGCCCGCCGCCGGGTGCCGGCGGAGAAGGTGGAGCGCCGGCTCTTCGCCGAGGCCTGGGGGTTCGACGAGGCGATCGGCGCCTTCATGGGCGGTCCCGGGCGCCGCGCCTTCGACGCCGCGGCGCGCTTCGACGCCGGTGTCGTGGACGGCGCGGTGAACAAGGTCGGCACCCTGGTGCGCCGCACGGGCGAGCGCCTCCGGGCGACCCAGAGCGGCTTCGTGCGCCGCTACGCCCTCGGTGTGGCGGCCGGCGCGGTGGTGTTGCTGGCCTACTTCATGAGCAGGGTGGGCTGGTGATCCTGGCGGCCGCTTCCACGCAGGCGTTCCCCGTGCTGGGGATGCTGGTGGTCCTGCCGTTGCTGGGCGCCGCCGCGGTGCTGCTGCTGCCCCGCAGCCGTGTCGAGCTGGTGCGCCCGGTGGCTGTGCTGTTCATGTCGGCGGCCGCTGCGGTGGCGGGGTGGATCATCGTCGAGTACCCGGTCGCCTCGGACGGCTTCGAGATGGTCACCGATCAGACCTGGGTGGCGGCCTGGGGGATCAGCTGGAAGCTGGGCGTGGACGGCATCTCGCTGTTCCTGCTGGCCCTCACCGCGCTTCTCTTCCCGCTGGGGGCCCTGGCGACCGACCCGGGCCACGACCACAAGGCCTACTACGTGTGGCTGCTGCTGCTGGAGTTCGGCTGTCTGGGTGTGTTCTCGGCGCTGGACCTGCTGCTGTTCTTCCTCTTCTTCGAGGTCGTGCTGGTGCCGATGTACTTCCTCATCGGCCAGTGGGGCCACGGCAACGCCCGCTACTCGGCGGTGAAGTTCTTCCTGTTCACGATGTTCGGCTCGGCGCTCATGCTGGTGGGCATCCTTGCGACGGCCTTCCTGCACGCCTCGGCGACCGGTGCCCCGCTCACCTTCGACGTGGTGGAGATCGCGCAGGCGCAGTCCCTGGCCACCACCACCGCCCGCTGGATCTTCCTGGCCTTCGCCTTGGGCTTCGCCGTGAAGGTGCCGCTCATCCCGGTGCACACCTGGCTGCCCGACGCCCACACCGACGCCCCCACGGCGGGCTCGGTGATCCTGGCGGGGGTGATGCTGAAGCTCGGCACCTACGGGTTCGTGCGCTTCGGCCTGTACCTGTTCCCCGAGGCGTCGCGCTTCTTCGCCCCGCTGATGCTCACCCTCGGCGTCGTGGGCATCCTCTACGGCGCCGTCGTGGCCACCATGCAGACCGACCTTAAGCGGCTCATCGCCTATTCCTCGGTGGCGCACCTGGGGTTCATCATCCTGGGCATCTTCGCCCTCAACACCGAGGGCCTGAGCGGCGGGCTGCTGCAGATGGTGAACCACGGCATTTCCACCGGCGCCCTGTTCCTGCTGGTGGGCTATATCTACGAGCGGCGGCACACCCGCGCCATCGCCGAGCTGGGCGGCTTGGCGCGCCCCGCGCCGGTGCTGGCGATGGTGTTCCTGGTGGTCATGCTCTCCTCGGTGGGGCTCCCGGGGCTGAACGGTTTCGTCGGCGAGTTCCTGGTGCTGCTGGGCGCCTTCGAGGCGCACCGCTGGTGGGCGGTGGCGGCTACTGCGGGGGTGATCCTGGCGGCCGTCTACCTGCTGTGGGCCTACCAGCGCGTGTTCCACGGCCCGGCGCGGGGCGAGAACGCCAAGATGGTCGACCTCCGCTGGCGGGAGGGCCTGGTCCTGGCGCCGTTGCTGGTGCTCATCATCTTCCTGGGGGTCTACCCGCGCCCGGTGCTCGACCGCATGGAACCCTCCGTCGACGCCCTCGTGACGCACGTGGAGTTGCACGGCGACCCCGCAGGCGCCGACACCGCCGATTCGGAGGCGTCGCCGTGAGGCCGGGAATCGGCTTGAGAACTCGGTGCACGGAGGTGACGCGGTGACGCCGCAGGTGGACTGGGCGGCCCTCCTGCCCCAGATCTTCCTGGGCGGCGGCGGTCTGGTGCTGCTGACGCTCGGATCGCTGCTGCGCCGGCGCCTGCCGTCCTGGTTCGCCGCCGCCTTCAGCGCCGGAGCCGCCCTGGGCGCCTTCGGCGGCGTGATCTGGCTGTGGATCAGGGTCCAGGACCCCGCTCGGGGGGCCTTCACGACGATCGCCGGCACCATCGGCATCGACGGGTTCTCGGTGTTCCTCAGCGGCGTGGTCGCCGTCTCGGTGCTGCTGGCGGCCGTCCTGGCCTCGGGCACGCTGCGCCGGGAGGGCCTGCCCGTCGACGAGTTCTGCGTGCTGCTGCTGCTGTCGGGGGCCGGCGGCGTCACGATGGCCTCCGCCAACGACCTCATCGTGCTGTTCCTGGGTCTGGAGGTGCTGTCCATCGCCGCCTACGTGCTGGCGGCGCTGGACCTGCGGCGCGGCGCCTCGCAGGAGGCCGGCCTGAAGTACTTCGTGCTGGGTGCCTTCGCCTCGGCGTTCTTCCTGTACGGCGTGGCGCTGCTGTACGGCGCTACCGGATCCACGAAGTTGGGGCTGGTGGAGGAGTTCCTGGCCGGCGGGGGCGCGGAGTCCAACGCCCTGCTGCTCGGCGGTATGGCGCTGCTGCTCGTGGGGCTCTTCTTCAAGGTGGCGGCGGTGCCGTTCCACGCCTGGACGCCCGACGTGTACGAGGGATCGCCGCCGGTGGCGGTGGCCTACATGTCCGCCGGCGTGAAGGCGGCTGGCTTCGCCGCCCTGCTGCGGGTCTTCAACGCCGCCCTCGGCGCCAACGCCGCCGACTGGCAGCCCATCGTGTACGCCATTGCCGCCCTGACGGTGCTGACCGGCGCCACGCTGGCGGTGGTGCAGTCCGACGTGCGGCGGCTGCTGGCCTACTCGTCCATCAGCCACGCCGGCTTCATCCTGGTGGGGGTCGAGGCTGCCACCGAGCAGGGTCTCGCGGGCTCGCTGTTCTACCTGGGCGTCTACGCCTTCCTGGCGCTCGGCAGCTTCGCGGTGGTCACGATCATCGGCTACGGCGCCGACGGCCGTCAGAGCCTCGACGCCTACGACGGGCTGGCCAAGCGGTCACCGGCGCTGGCCGCGGCCTTCGCGGTGCTGCTGCTGGCGCAGGCGGGCGTGCCGTTCACAACGGGGTTCTGGGCCAAGCTGGAGGTCATCGGCGCCTCGGTGGAGGCCCGCTCCTACTGGCTGGCCGGTATCGCGATGCTGGGGGCGGTGGCGGCGGCGTTCCTCTACCTGCGTGTCGTGGTGCGGATGTACCTCACCGCGCCGTCGGTGGCCGCGCGCCCGGCGGTGAGCCGCTCGGCGGGGTTCGTGGTCGCCGTGTGCGCGGCCGTCACGATCGTCTTCGGGGTCCTCCCCGGCCCGCTCGTGGAGCTCACCAACGACGCCACGATCCACCTCGGCGGCTGAGCGCGAGGCAGGCAGGACTCTCGCCCCGCTCCGGCGAAGGCCGGTTCACCCTCGCGACGCGCCGGGTCAAGCCCGCCGGCAGCGTGGAACGCTCAGCCGAGTCGCCCGAACCGTGCCTTGGGAGATTGCCCGCCGGCGCGGCGCAGCCCGCGTGCCCGCTCGCGTAAGGTTGTGACCGCGTAAGGTTGTGACCGAACCCATCGAAAGGACGCACATGCCGGGTCTGGTCGAGGAAACCGTTCTTCTACTGCTGCGCGATGAGGGCGGCTCGTTCGTGCGGGTGCCCACCTGGTCGCTGCGCTACTCCATCGCCGGTGCGGTGCTCATGGAGTTGGCGGACGCCAACCGCATCGACACCGACCTGGAGCACCTGTTCCTAGTCGACGACACGCCCACCGGCGACGAGCTTCTCGATCCGACGCTGGCGGAGGTCGCCGGGGCCGAACGCCAGAACACGCGGTTCTGGATCGAGCATGTGGCCGAGCGGGCCGATGACATCCGGGCCGCGGCGCTCGGCAGTCTGATCTCCAAGGGGGTGCTGGAAGAGCAGGACAAGCGCGTCCTGTGGGTGTTTAACAGCCGGCGCTACCCCACTGTCGACGGCCAGGTCCGCCAGGAGGTCAAGTTGCGCCTCATGGAGGTGCTGCTGAGCGACGACATACCCGACCCGCGCGACGTGATGCTGATCTGCCTGGCCGACGCCTGCGGCATCTTCCGGGCCCTGCTGTCGGGGCGGGAACTGACCGAGGTGACCCCGCGCATCGAGCAGGTCACGCGGCTCGACCTCATCGGTCAGGCCATGGTGCGGGCCATCGACGACGTCCGCATGGCCGTCGCCGCCGCCACCGCCGGCCACCTGTAGCGGGCGCCGGCGGGCTGCAGCCTCCAGCCCCGGCCGCCGCGCTGGCCCTCACCCGGCTTCCGGCGCTCGCCCATCATTCCGCCCTCACCCATCATTCCGGTGAAGGCCGGAATCCATCCGGTTGAAATCCACCAGTCTGCATATATCGCTGTCTACATTGTTCAAATCGTTCCAGTCGGAGTTGCCCTGAATTGCGGAGAATCTCCTGCTCCGATGGGGGGGGGGGACATCTATGAGGATTTCGGGTGCCCCTACAGTCTTGGCCACCCAATGGTCTGACCAAGCCCAGCAAAGTGACCGAACTCACTGTCGGGTTTCTGAAGGAGGTGACTCCGCGTCGCTCTCGCGAATCCGCAAGGGCGTCGCGCCTGCTCTTGCTCTGGTGTTGTTGGCCGCTGCGCTGACACTGGCCACTTCCGCGGCCGGTGCCCAGGAATACGAGGCGAATGTGCGGATTGCGGCCCGCTGGCTCGATGGTGGGCAGTTGGAGGTCGCCCTCCAGCAGCGGACCGACGACTCTTGGGGTGAGCGTCTACTGCCCGAGCGGCGCATTCTCCCCGCCGCCTCCGTCACCGGAGCGTGGCTGAACAGTTCGGCACTGGCTATCGAGTCGGTCGGCCAGGTGCGGATTGCGGCCCGCTGGCTCGATGGTGGGCAGTTGGAGGTCGCCCTCCAGCAGCGGACCGACGACTC
>LXNI01000444.1_pt1 | contig 47602 bp, 44 predicted proteins | sample 809091 | NCBI WGS metagenome assembly LXNI01 (sample SAMN04870527, study PRJNA318959) | sponge metagenome | biome: 01000161; feature: marine sponge reef; material: water | host: Sarcotragus foetidus | place: Greece: Milos, Mediterranean Sea | collected 2013-05-29 | depth 5-7 m
ACCCGCATCGGTGGCATAGGCCCTGAGTTGATACGTCTTGTAGGTCTGCATGCCCTTATTTTACTCTGTTGCCCTTATTGATGGGAGGTTTATTGGTTTTGGGCAGTGAAGGATATAATTCCCCTTTTTAACGTGTTCTATTGTCTGAAAGGAAAGAAGCGGTTCCTTCCAGGGAAATTTTACCCGTTTCTAACACGTAACCATAATCCTGAGTTTTCCACTGAAAGTTGCCATCCAATCCACGCTCAACGTTGCCCCCTGATCGGAGCGTAGCGACGCAATGAATGATGGGTTGAATAGTACCCTGTCGGGTGAGGAGTTTCCACTCCCCGGAGTGCAACGGAAGATGAGTCTGATGGAATGTGTTTTTCCATGAATCTTTTAATCGCTTTTCCAAGCGCAACTCAGCCAGACGGATGCGGTCTTGAGTCATTCGGGTGACGGTGGATCGACCGTTGCTTTGAATGTGCCTGGGCAGCGCTTCAAATCAAATACAGCTAAGGCGTAAATTAGATGCCCTACTCCCGTACTGAATGGAAATAATGATTGAACTGTGTTCGGTCACAAGTGATTTTATCTTGAAAACAAGTTGACAGATTATCGGTTCGCGAAAACAGATGCATATCAATCAGGATTGCACTTTTGACCTGTGCCCGAGTTTTCCTTCACTCGTTAATGTGCCCAATACATCCAGGACGATTCTGCATGCGAGTTGGGAAGTATTCTGATTTACGTCATAAGGGGGCGCAACCTCAACGACCTCCATTCCACAGAGGCCTTCACGGGCAATAAGCCGTACCAGTTCCAATGCTTCCCGAGGCAATAAGCCCCCGGGTTCCGGTGAACCGGTACCCGGAGCAAAACCTGGATCAATTGAGTCAATATCAAATGACAGATAAACCGCCTTTGCATCCTTCCAGGCCAGTTCAAGCGCCATTTCAGCAGCTTTTTTAATGCCCAGTTCTTCGATATCCGTCATCGTCATCACACTGGAACCACGCTCTCGTGCCACTTGTGAACCGGGCCTCGACCCGTACCAGCCACCAATACCCATTTGGACCAGGTTCTTGGGGGGGCAGTTTGACAGTCCGACGTCATGCATGTGACTGTGGCTATGGTGTGAGGTCGAAGCATCTCTACTTTCATGGTCATGGGCATTAGTTGTCCAAAACCACGGCGTGGTATGCATCCGTTCATCCATGTCCATTTCCTGCATATCGATATGCCGATCAATATGAATGATACCGACATTACCCTCGATATGAGGCGCAATACCGCGCACGTTCGGATATCCAAGGCTGTGATCGCCACCCATCAGAATTGGGAAAACACCCGAAGTATAGATGTATGAAACGGCCTTGCTTACCTGGTCAAAGGTTTTCTCAATATTCCCGGGTATGACGAAAATATCACCCGCATCACACATATCCAGTTCTTCTTGTATATCGACCGCTCCGTCTACTGAGAACCCGTCATATAATGCGGATATCTGTCGCACGGCCTGTGGACCAAACCGGGCACCAGGACGATAGGTTGTTCCTGTATCAAACGGTATTCCCACAAACGCCGCTTCATACTGACCGATATTGCGCATATCCTCACAATAGGGTGCTTTCATAAAGGTGTTAATTCCAGCGAAAGCAGGCTGATGCCCGCGACTGAACAGTGAAATCGTCCTGTCATGAATCGATTCGGCCGCTTCCAGGCCGAATTCCAGCCCCCTTTCAATCTCCTGCTGTTGTTTGGTCTGGGAGATTTTCTCCAACCGTTTCAGATTCCGGTTACCGCGCAATTCCCCTGTTTTTCTGTCTGGCATTACAAGTCTCTAAGTCTGAAAAAACGATAGATTACAAGAACCGGGCATGGTGAACAACTGGTAAGCCCACCAGCCCTCCCCTATCTGGGCAATATATCACCATTATTGTCATCATTCCCTGATTGGCGGTATAGAGCAGATTTACAAGATTATTCAGCACCCAAACGTCCAATCCATTTGTTTGACGTATAGGTGTCTGATGCGGTTCCACTGGCTATCGATTGCAGTATCGAGGGATCCAGTCCCTTGGCAGAATCTGCCCTGGTTTCCAATACCCCCCCTTCTATATAAATATCACCAAACAGGTTCCAGGTTTCAAATACGTAGCCTGCGGCACAGTCAGGCGCACCATCAAACAGCTCTTTTCCCCAACCGCTTGGTTCTGCAGGGGCCGGGGTTATCCCCTCTGGCAGGCTCGCACACAACGGCGCACCGCCCATTCCGAATGCTCCCAGATTTTGAGACAAATTAAGCATTACCGCACCATTTTGGGTAAGTCGGACATCACTGACCGGCCAGTCTAACCCTTTTGCAACAATTTCATTGCCTTCTTCGGGGTTTTCCTTCCACCAGTCCACAGCTTCAAACCATGCCCGCAGCAATTCGGTGGCAATCTCCGGTTTTTCTGCCAGCCAATTGCTGTTACAGGCAACGGCTTCTGATATCAAACCACGTTCCCAAGTCTTGTCTGACCTGCTTGTTTTCAAAACATGAGCACCGGGTCGATCCAAAGACTGTTTTGAAAATGGTATGTAATTGACATCGATGTCGAGTGCGCCACTGACAAATGCTGCCGCGCTATCTTGGGGAAGCAGGATACTATGAGATAATTGATCGTAATCAATCCCTGCTTTTTTCAGCGTCAACAGCATCCACATGTGATTCAAGAATGCATAGTCGGCGCCATAGCTTTTCCCCTTGAAATCACTTACGGACTGGATATCCTGAGACACAACCATTTCATCCAGACCATAAGACATGGCCGGAATCGCAATGACCTTGACAGGTATATCGGCCGAGACCGCAACGACCAACGAATCGAGGGTGTTCATCATACATTGCAACTCTCCGCCGGATATCGCGGCATTTTTGGCCGTAATGTCCTCTATGATCTGAACTTGCAGATCGATTCCCTTTGCCAAACCTTTTTCCTGAACGATATACCAAGGTGCATAAGGCGAGAATGAAATGATCGCCATGTTGACCTTCTCAGCGGCATGCACGCTACCAGATGCAAACAAGAAAACACTTGTTATCAAATAGACAGCTGATTTATATAATCTATTCATTTGCTCACTCCCCCATCAGTTCGAACAATCATGTTATGTCCGTCATTACCCCGTCGGAGGGTTCGATGGACCTATGCCGGTTACAATCCGGACATGTATAATCAATCACAGATTTGAGACATAATAAAGACCTATTTTTATATTTAATACATAGGTTTTATCTATGTATTTGAGGGCAACTCTTTAGTATCGAACATCGAGTTCACTATGACTTTAATCCGTATGAAATTCGCCCGGTCTTTGGATTGGAATTTGCTGAAGATTTTTCATGAGATTGTGGTATCCGAAGGCGTAACCGCTGCTGCCGTTTCCCTGTCGCGAAAACAATCGACCATCAGCTATGCGCTGAAAAAACTGGAAACCGAGTTGGGTGTACGATTGTGTATACGTGGACGCGCGGGATTTCGACTGACAGATGAAGGACAAATACTGCATGAAAAATGTCTCAGTATATTTGGCAAGGTTAATGATATCCCCAACGATCTGGATAATCTCTCACGCGAAATTCACGGAAAAATCAAAATTCAAATGATCAGCAACATCATCTGTCCACAGCTTGATCGAGCCTTGACGGACTACATTAATGGATATCCTTATGTTGAACTGGATATCGATGTTGTTCCCTGGGAGGGTATTTCAAGAGCCATTCTCAGGAACAATATCGATATAGGAATTGCACCGGCCGGTATCCAGTATGCGGAACTGGACTGTCATCTTCTGTTCAGGGAAAAACACCGCGCATACTGTCACGCCGGCCATCCTCTGTTTGGTAAGACAATCCAAAAATTAAAACTGCTGTCCCGGGAGAAATTTGTTCTGACGGGTAATGATGAACCGGATCAACTCACCAAGTTTCGACTCAAATATAATCTAGGGCATTACGTAGGTGGCATATCGTCCAGTCTGGAAGAGGCAAAGCGGTTGGCTGTAGCGGGAGCAGGAATTTGTTTTTTACCCGAGGGGTTTACTGAAAATGAAGTGAAATCTGGTCAGCTTTGGCCGGTCACTGCGTCCATGGATGAGTTGACACTGGAAATATTTTTAATAAGTCGCCAGCGAACTCCTCAACCACTGGCCCAACAACTCTTTATAAACAAGATATTGGAACACAGGCCCAAAATTATCTAAAATCAGTATCGTTAACCGAAAGTCGCAATCAACTGATGTCGGGTATGGATGCTATGGACTGGAAATGGACTCTGCTCCGCTCGGTTATGCCACCTTGCCGGGGGAGTTGCAGCTACTCTCAAGTAACGCGAGAAACACGCTGAATGGGGAAATAAACTGATGTGGCAATTGATGCCAGTCTAGTCTTTCATAAGGATCAAATTGAAGGAACCAGAGCGATCCTCTAATAGATAACCGGGATACCTGGGGGGTGATGCGACCGACACGTGGGATTTTTTGTCGTATTTGACTACCTGTTGAGTGTGTGACGATCCCTTTCCGACAAGGTCAAGTTGTGCTCCCGTTAGTTATGGGAACGTCCTGATAAGATGAAAAAACGCTGACTCCTGGTCTTGAAACAGTTGACTAACCGGTAGGTGATTAACTGATGCGGCCCTGAATTTCTTCTCGCATCATCTGGTAAAGACGCTTTTCCATTTCGACGTATCCTGGCTGCACGAGCAGGTCTTCTTTTTTCGGAAATCGTTTTCCCTGTTTGAATTCCATCATCATATCCGCTTTGATTTCACCGGGTTGTCGGGTGAAAAATAAAATACGATCTGCAAGGTAGATGGCTTCCTGAATATCATGTGTAACCAGAATGACAGTCTTTTCTTCGTTCTCGATGATTTCGATTATCATCTCTTCCATCTCCCAGGTGACCTGTGCATCCAGTGCACCGAAAGGTTCATCAAGCAACAGCAATTGCGGGTTTTGAGCCAACGTACGGGCAATCGCCACACGCTGTTTCATACCACCGGAAAGTTGGATCGGAAAAGATTCCGAGAACTTGGAAAGGTGAACCTGATCCAAGAAGTATTGTGCACGTTCTTTTCTTTGAGCCTTTGGAATCCCTTGGATCTTCATACCACGCTCGACATTTTCCCGCACAGTTAACCACGGGAAGGACGTATAAGCCTGAAACACCATCCCCCGCTCGGGCCCGGGCCCCAATATCGGCTGCCCATATACCTGTACATCTCCTCTGGTCGGGTATTCAAGGCCCGCTATCAGGCGAAGCAACGTTGTTTTGCCACATCCGGATGGGCCAATCAGGGCGGTGACCTGATTTTCATGAATATCCACCGATATGTCATTCAGTGCAACGATGCTTCCGCCAAGATATTCCCGAGTAACACGGTTCGTCCGGATAGGCGGTTCGCCGGTATCACGGCCGTGTTCAAGTGCGCTGAGTCGGGCGGAAGCGTTGTTTGGCTTTGCCATATTACCGATTGCTAACGACGGGCAAATTCGTGAGGAAACAGGAAACGGGATGCGACCCGAAATGTAATGTCGGTCAGAACACCGAGTATTCCGATTGTCAGAATTCCGGCCATGATGATATCCACATGCAGGAAGCGCGCCGCACGCATCATGACTGCGCCGATACCATCGGTTGCTGCGACAATTTCAGCGATTACCAGATAAGTCCAAGATACTGCAATCATGTTTCTCATGGAATCAAGAATCTGTGGTGCTGCAGCAGGAAAAGCGACCTTAAGTACGATATGCGTGCGGCTGGCTCCCATGGTTTGAGCGGATTCAACCAGTTCCTTAGGTACAGAGAGCACGTTGTCCAGAATCAACGCAATCAGGAAAAAGACACAGCCAAGAAACAGTAAGGCCAGTTTGGCAAAATCGGTTGGCCCGAAATAGACCAGTAATAAAGGCACAAAGGAGGCAGCCGGAAGATAACGCAGTCCACCAATGGTAGGATTGATCAGGGCCCGCAATTTCACGAAACAACCCATGAGTAGCCCCAGCGGCACAGCCAGCAGACAGGCGACAAAAAAACTGACATAGATTCGATAGACACTCTTGCCAATGTCCGCAAGATACCCTTTTTCACTGATCAGAGAAAAAATCTTGCCAACAACCTGCCCTACTCCGGGCAGGAATTTCTGCTGGGATTGTGGTGTCAAATAATGGCAGATTTCCCAGATGCCAAAAAATGCAAACACACCGAGGACACCCAGAACAAAACTTTCATTCCTACTAACTGATCCCCGAATGTTCAGAAATCGCTCTCGCGGTGGCTTGAACAACGGTGCCTGTTTGGCTATTGGTTCTTCTTTCGATGTTTGTGTCGATTCAGATGGCACCATCTTAGTATTGTCATCATGCTTATAGTGTTTCACTCTTCACTTGCGTCGACTCAGTATGCACGGGCAAGCATGGGCAACGTCCAGCATCTTTGTCTTTGTAAGTTATTTTATTGTGCTGAATTACGCAAAAGTCTGCAACAAATATTTGGTTATGTCAATTCAAGGGTCAAGATATGGAACTACGCTCCAATTTTCTGCCGACCTGATCGGAGTGGGAGAACGGGTTGTGGTACCGTGGATATCAAAGTGGACATGGCCGTGTTTCGCATTAAGCCGACGAGGAATTACTCCATCGCAAACGGGCCTATTCAACCTATCACACTACCAACAAGCACAAAGGATGCGGTGAAACTATGCAAATCCGATTTCACCAGCTATTCGTTGCCTTAAGAAGATTTCCGGTTCTCCCCTCTTTGGTTTATTGGATAAGACATATACCTACTTGATGCATTGCTGTTTGAATGGAAGCGCATAGCCTGCAATCTGCGGATAATATTGTAATGCTTTTATTTTGTTGTGTTCGATTATAGATACCACCGACTGGACTCATTGGGATAAAGTGTCGATGACTAAGAGCGGAAATTCTTGAAGCCATCACTGACAAGTTGATACAACTCTCCATAATCTTACAGACAGCAGAACCGAATGTTTTTTGCAATGACCAATGATTATTGGTTATGCATTGCATTTGAGTAAGCCTCTAGTACCAATCCATGGAAATGATGAACGGCATGCTCCGATTTTCCTGAACCGGCTGGATCATAAATGATTCTGCCTTGTTCAAATGCGGTTGTGCTCATGCCTTTTTGGACATTTTCAACAATCCAGATATCTTCAGCCTGCAGGACATTGTCGAGATAATCGATTGCTTCTCTTTCGGCTTCAGTCGGAATCGATGTTTCCAAAAAGAAATCATAGGTTTCAATGCAACGGTCCGCTGCAACAGGAATGATCTGCATCACGATAAGATTATCGCGGCCCGGGTATCGCATTAGACAGGTGTTTGGCCATAACCACCAAACGGCATGCTCCCTCACTGAAGCCTGATCAACCGTATAGGCTGAGTTTTCACTCTTGCCTGCTTCCGCCATGTGACTGGAATAGATACCCTGTGTTGTCACTTTGTAGGTATTCATGTCCACCAGCGTACAAAAGTCCTTGTGTGCGATGGGGCAATGGTAGCATTCAAGAAAGTTGTCCACCACGTTTTTCCAGTTTGCCCGAATCTCATAGTTCAATCTTTTAGCAAAGGTAAGTTGTTCAATGTCCGGAACCCAGAAATCAATCTCATCGGCCAGCGCCTCGCTCAGATCGGCCAGCGCAGGCGCATTCGGGTCAAGGTTGACGAAAACAAACCCACAAAACACTTCAACCTGAATCCTATCCAGACAAATGGTTTCCGTATCAAAATCAATCAAATGTTCCGTCGCTGGTGCCGTAATCAAATTTCCTTCGAGACCATACGTCCATCCATGATAGGGACACATAATCCGGGATGTCTGACCCACATGATCGTGTAGAAGCTTCATCGCCCGATGCTTGCAGACATTGAAAAAGGCACGGAGTGTTTTATCCTTGCCCCTGATAATACAAATTGGCTGTCCGGCAATATCAGCGGTGACAAAAGAACCGGCATGACGAAGGTTTTCGATGTGGCAGACCCATTGCCATGTCCGTTTTATGATGGCCTTCTGATCAACCCCATGCCATTTTTCCTTAACATAAACTTCTGACAGGAGAGAGTGTGAACGGGCAGGATTCGTATCATATCCCATGTGGATGCGCTCAAGATCATGGTTGTCAATATTGAATTCCATGTGGGCAAGCTATGGTGTTTGTGAGTCACTGACCGGGGTGAAATCAAATTCCTCGGAGCGTAAGATATGATCCCTACCGCCCAACTGCCGGATCATTTTTTTCTGATCAGCAAATGCCTGTTGATTTTCCGCTTCCGGGTCTACCAGATCACAGAGAAGTCGGTGACATTGCGCAATGATTTCCTTGTATTGCTGCTTTTGTCCAAGATCAACCAGCTCATCTCGATCATTATCAAAATCGTACAGTTCAGGTGGATAACCAGGATAATAGTTATACTTCCATCTGCTGTTTTTCATCATGAACATACCCGTTGGTGAACCGCCGTCATGATATTCGCTCAGAACCGGACGATCAAAACAGGGCTCTGATGCCAGTCTCTGCAAGGCGATACCCGGTCGAGTTTGACGGTCTTCTCGTACACCGGTCGCAGAGAGTATGGTGGGGCGGATATCGATCAGTGAGGTGTTGGTCGTAATTGATTTGCCCTGTTCAAGACCCGGCCCGGAAATGATTAATGGAATACCGGTTGATTCTTCAAAGAGACTCATCTTTGTCCACATGTGACGGTCCCCGTTATGGTCCCCGTGATCACTGGTGTAAATAATCAGGGTGTTTTCAAGTTGACCACTGGATTCAAGAACTTCCAGTACCTGGCCAATCTGGTGATCCAGAAAACTGCAAAGTCCATAGTAGGAGGCACGGGCAATCTGACGTGTTTCATCTGAAAAATAGGCATCATAGTTGAAATTATTTTTCAATATCCGGACAACCGGATGGGTCGGTCTTTGGGTTTCCGAGAGAAATCTGGCCTGATCCATTTCTACAATCGGATACATTTCATAAAATTCACTCGGACAGACAAGAGGATAATGGGGACGAAGCCATGAAACAAATAATACCCAAGGCTTACGGGGGTGCTGATCTGTCCGGTTTGATCGATGATTTTCCGCTTTACATCGTAGCCAGTCGCAGGCTTGACGCGTGACATCCAAATCGAACTGTGTATAAGCATTATCTCCAGGGCCTACCTGACGAGCATAATCGGAACAGTCAAGCACCATTTCGTGGTCTCTGAGCAGTCCCTTTATCCAGCCCGTGCCATTTCGGATGTAAACAGGGAAATGTTCCTGATCAAAACCATTGTTATATTGTTTTCCGCGATAGTGCAGTTTCCCGATCGATTCCACATTGACACCTTGTGACTGAAGCTGGTGCCCCCAACTTCGTGGTTCTCCCTCATAGGCCTGGGCATTAGACCAGCATCGGGTTTTGTGAACGTATTGTCCGGTTGCCAACGAAGCTCGAGCAGGAACACAAATTGGAGATGTTGTGTAGGCGTTTTCGAACCGGATACCCCGTTCGGCTAGTTTGTCCAGATTGGGGGTTTTAACCAACGGATGATCGTAGCAACCCAATGCATCTCTGCGGTGCTCATCGCTGAACAGAAACAAAACATTGAGGTGGTCTGACATTAAAGCGGAGTCACAAGGCAATATAACGTGATGTGGACATTGGCCGTACTGTGCCGATTATATTATCTCGAGCCAACGATTTCGTTGCTTTCAGAATAAAAAATGATACGAGATCATGTGATAAAGACCGTCGGCATTAAATCCGGATGACCCCTACCCATACGGGTCAGTTCGTTCGACTTGAAATCATCGAGGCCTTGAATCTGACGATTTCGGCCACCGCAGAAATTCTTGGTGTTTCGTGCAACTGCGTCCGTTCTTGCACACTCAAATGTACCACATACAATTTCTTCATCGTCAATAGCTTACAGGCTGATTGAATCTATTGAGAGAATACACTTTAATATAATATGTTATCTGATTGAAGAACCGCTATATTAAATATTCATTCGATTCATCTACTAAACTGAACATGCGTGAATTTTCTTCATCCGTGGCGATAGGCAAAATCGCCAAAAACCTTACTAAAACTCCTGAGCCATAGTGCGTCGTGCTGAAAAGTGCCTTTTGTTGTGCATAACATTGGATAGTATTAGGATATAACTGTATCAATTTGAGAGCGGTCAAATATATGTTGTCCATGACCATGACAAGCACAGTATCTGTCTAGTGTGAACTTCACAGCCCCGTAAGCGTTCGGTCTAGTCACCACTCGCTATTCGTATTCAAATTTAGAAAAATCAGCTGGCATGCCCAATCTACTTGTTGTCTCAAACTGCCCATCAGTAAACACATTGGCATTACAAGAAGCGGTTGTGTCGGGCTGTCAACATGAAGATATTGAAAGTACAACTCTTCGCGTGCGCATTCCTTTGGAAGCCACCTGTCAAGATGTGCTTTGGGCAGATGGCATCATTATTGGAACAACAGAGAATTTTGGATACATGAGTGGTCAGATAAAGGACTTTTTCGAAAGGATTTATTATCCCTGTTTGGAGAAGACAGAAGGATTGCCCGTGGCATTATTCATCAAAGGCGGGCTGGATGGCCAAGGTGCCAAAACGAGTGTGGAACGGATACTGGCGGGACTGAAATGGAAATTGATACAGCCTCCACTGATCTTAAAGGGCAGCTTCAAGTCCCAATTTCTGGATGACTGCAAGACACTGGGAACATTAATGGCCATTGGTCTTGAAACAGGCATCTATTAATCCATTGCATTCCCCAAGCTGAATATCACCGTTCAAATCAAATGCAATCCAATCTCAGTGAACCGGTGCAAGATGCCTTCGTCGTGCCCCCTGTCACGAGGATTTTTTGAGGTGGTATTGAGTTCATTTGGATGGTGCAGGATCAATGTAAGCATGCACAAATAGACATACTAGTGAAAACCGGTGTTGGTTAAAGTGTGATCTTGATGAATGCCAGACGAAACTCACCGCTGGTGTTGCCGACGAGCGATACAGTTTTGCCACGTTATGCGGGTCCCTCAACTTTTTACAGATTGCCGGAATTCAAAGAGGTGCCGTATTGTGACGTGGTCATATTGGGCCTGCTGTTTGATTCAGGGACTAGTTGCCGATTGGGGACACGATTTGGGTTCCCAATCGATTCAACAACCCTCCGGGCATCTGATCTCAAATTAAGGATGAGACATCCAGCCGCGATTTAACACAAACCGGAGATGGCGGATTGCTGAATAAAACATTTGCACGAACTGCTTCAAGATCAAGATTTTCTCTCGCATCGGTGATTTTGGCGGCCGGGAGCTCTGTCAGAATGGGGAGTGACAACAAACTACTGGAAGATCTGAATGGCATGCCTGTTTTACACCATGTTATGAATGCAATTCAGGATGGTGAGACCATGCAAACTATCGTTGTTTTAGGATACGAAGCCGAAAGAATCAAGGGTTCTCTTGCGGGATATGAAACAAAAATGATTTATAACGACCAGTACAAATCGGGTATTGGATCTTCCATCAAAACGGGAATTGAGGCACTCGGCGCTTCTTACGATGGAGTGCTGATTGTATTAGGGGACATGCCTGGAATAACTGCTGACATTTTAGATACCCTGATCAGAAATTTCTGCCCAGCAGAGCGTGCGGAGATCTGTGTGCCCACCTGTGATGATCAGCCAGGCAATCCGGTATTGTGGTCAAATCGATTTTTCCCGGAGCTATGTAAACTTGAAGGTGATGTCGGGGGACGAAAGCTAATCGATAAATATTCGAAGTTCGTTGTATATTGTCCGGTAAATTCTGAGGTTGTTCATCAGGATGTCGATACCCGGGATCAGCTTGATTCCATGAAAAACCTGATGAAGGGCGGTCTGAAAGCGAGATCATTGAGTCAACCGGTGGTGCGATTTGAAGAATAGTGATCTGGAAGTGCTTGAGCACTTGAGCCTCTGGCTCTCGGAAGGTTATGAAGTTGAACTGGTGACGCTGGTCAAGTGTTGGGGTTCGGCTCCACGCCCTATCGGATCGATGGCAGCCATTAGAGAAGACGGTGCGATGGTCGGTTCGGTATCCGGTGGCTGTGTCGAAAAGGAATTGACAACTTGGCTCAGGAAAGAAGGGAAAGTCAATCTGATTCGACATGATGTGAGTTCAGAGCAGGCCGTACGCTACGGATTGCCCTGTGGGGGATCGTTAGAGTTGATTTTTGAATGTTCAATTGACAAGTCACACATTGATCAATTGATCTCCGCGCTTCGTTCACGCAAAAGAATCTGCAGAACTGTTGACCTTGCGTCGGGCAAGACGGCACTTGAGCCCGGTTTGCAAGCACGAAACTTTGAATTTGATGGTGAGACAGTAAGAAAGATATTTGGACCGTCGTGGCGATTGCTCATTATAGGCGCGGGAGAACTGTCAAGATATGTCGCGGAATTGGGGATTGCGCTTGACTATGATGTGGTCGTTTGTGAACCCCGGGAGCATTTCGCGAAAACCTGGGCCGTGGAAGGCGCGCCCATTGATGCCAGGTTGCCTGACGAAGCCGTCCCCTCCCTTGCCAAGGATCGCCAGAGTGCCGTGTTGGCATTGACCCACGACCCAAATCTGGATGATTTGGCACTTATGGAAGCGTTGACCTCCGATGCCTTTTATGTGGGGGCATTGGGATCGAGGAAAAATAACGAAAATCGGCGTAAAAGACTTAGGGAAGTTTGGGATTTGACCGCCGAACAAGTTGAACGGTTGCATGGCCCCATCGGGTTGGATATTGGGAGCACGACGCCTTCAGAAATAGCTGTTTCAATATTGGCCGAGATCACTGCGGTGCGTCGACTCGGTGAGGAAAAGTTGAAAACCGGCAATCTGGCTTATAGGAATTGAATCTCAATGTAGAATAAAATCAATCGCAATCTCTAGGGAGTAACGGTAAATGACAATTCGGTTATCCGACATTGATATTCGACAACTTAGAATATTTTGTGCCGTAGTGGAGTGTAATGGATTTACCAATGCTGAAGTGATGCTCAACATCAGTCAGTCAACCATCAGTCATCAAATGAGTAATTTGGAAGCACGGTTAGGGCTGAATTTGTGTGAAAGGGGGCGAGCGGGTTTCCGGCTCACGGAAAAAGGGAAAAGAGTGTACGATGAAACGCTCCAGTTGTTCAAAGCCCATGAAAAATTTCAATTTGCTACCGGCGAGCTGAAAGGCAAATTAAGTGGACGGCTGAATATTGTACTGATCGATAATGTGGTGACGGATCCACAGTGTCCGATTGTCTCTGCACTGAAAAAATTCAACGAACGTCCGCACGATACGAGGATATCGTTGAAAACGATGTTGCCGGGTGATATTGAGCGTTCATTGCTGGATATTGAGACGGATATCGCAATTGGCACTTTCGAAAGAAAGTTGCCTGGGCTGAAGTACAGAAAGATCTATGTGGAAACCTATAGCTTAATGTGCGGAGTGGATCACCCCATAACGCAGTTGCATCATAACGGTGATATCAGGAAAGCAATCAGGCATTCTCGTAAAGTAACGAGAGAGTATCTCAATAAACAGGACATCAGCACGCTGGAACATGACCCGGAAACAACCATTGGTGTGGCTCAATCTTTGGAAGCCCAGGCGATATTGATTCTGGGAGGCGGCTACATTGGATTTTTGCCAAATCACTATACGGTCGATTGGGTCGAGCGAGGACAAATGCGGGCAATTATCCCAAAAGAGATCACATACAAGTCGCGATTTTATGTGGTGACCAGAAAATCACTCAGGAAATCCAAAATTATTGATGCATTTATGTCTGATCTCAATATTGCGATCTCCGAATGTACCGGAAAAAAATCCTTCTAGCCCAATGGGATGAACCACATCTTTCCCGGAGGTCGATGAAAACGCAGGCACACACCGGTTAAACACCGGAATTTCCATTTAAAACCTGCATATTTGCCATGTATACATGGCTTATTGAATATAGAACAGTCTGTCGCAATGCCATAACGTATCCATGCAGATACATGAATTATGGCAAATATCGCAATGACCCGGACAGCGGACAACAGTAATCCTGTTCAAAAAAAACGGGAGCTACGATTTTCGCCGGAGGTTCTGCCTGAGAGACCGGACCCGGATCGAGGAATGATTTTTCAGGTGTCTCTCCCCTTTTCGTGGTCGGCTGCCTTGAAAAAACACTCAGCAATGTATCTTGCAGATCGCCTTCTTGATTCCAAGAATACTCCATCGCTCCTCACGAAAGCCCCCAGCAGCCCGACTATATCGAGGGAGAAATACGGTTTTTTGCGTGGATCAGAAAAAGTATTCAAAACTACCCATGACTGGGATTCTTAATGCCAAATACTTTCAAACCCGATAGATGGAGGATTTTCAAATGAAAAACATAAAAGTGATATTCCGATTTGTGGCCATGGCCGTTGCTGCGGTGGCGATGTTATCCACGACGATGATTGCCAGTGCCCGGGAAACAGTGGGGGTTTCGATTATCTCAGTCTCTGTTTATGGCCCCTGGTTTATCGTCAATGAAAAGGGATTCGCTGACAATATTGACGTTAATGTGCTCATCATTGAAGACTTGACCGCCCGTAATGCCGGGATATCCAGCGGAGATATTCAATGCATAATGACAACCATGGATTCAACGGTGGTCACGGCGGCAGCTGGCGTGCCAATAAAGCATGTTGCCGTCCCTTTGATGTCATATGGGTTGGACCAAATGATTGCCGTGGCCGATGTGAAATCTGACGCAGATTTGAAAGGTCGGTCTTACGCGGCAGATTACGGTTTTTTGAATCATATGTGGATGCTACTGACATTAAAACGTGCAGGATTGGCCTATGACGATGCAACCCATAACATCCTGTTGCCCCAGGATGCTGCGGCTGCCTTTGTCAGTGGAAATCTCGATGTGGACGTCAATTTTGTCCCGTTTACAGAACAATCTTTACAACTTGAGGGATCCCATGTACTGAAAACCAGTTTGACCGACAAAACATGGGAGCGTGGCCTGATCTCTGATTCAATTGCCTGTAGCACTCAATTTCTCAATGACTCTCCAGAGGTTGCGCAAGAATTGATTCGCGCTTGGTTCCAGGCGGTCGACTGGTGGAAACAAAACCCTGAAGAAGGCAATGCGATTATCGCAAAAGGGTTGAACTGGTCAGAAGCCGATGTCCGGTTAACACAGGCTGGGGCCATCATGCTTAATCTGAATCAAAATATGGGGGCGATTGGCATGGGAGATGGTCAACCGGTTTGCAATAGTCTTCCTGAAGGCGTACCACAACCTCCGGCAGGTGACAGTGGCTGGGGCGAGTTGGTTGGAAGCAGCGCCGATTGCGAATCAGGATATCTGGATGCAACTTGGGAATTGTTCAGCAAAACTTACCAGGATGCCGGGGTGATTGATGACACGATTTCGCCGTCTGACGGGATTGATAACAGTATCCTTGAATCTCTGTACAATGCAGGTATCCATGAGGAGTTTAATTCGAATCAGTGGGTGGGTCGGTTAGATCCCTAGAGGGTTAGATCCCTGGAGATGACATTGCACGGGTTCGAGTTTGCCATGTGCGGCTTGAATCCGCCTCTAGCGGGATCGATGTGATGAGCACAGAAAGAACGAATCAATATCTTTCAATACAAGAGATATCAACATGCAGTCACGTTTCGAATATTTAAGGCCGAGTTCGACAAACGAAGCGGTTCAGATGAAAACTGAATTTGGTGATAGAGCAAAGTATTGGGCGGGCGGAACGGATATGATATTACGTTGGCACCGTGAGGTTGATGACTTTACTCACTGTATTGATATCACCTATTTAAAAGAACTGGACTATATCCATGTTGAAGGAAACAGGATTCGCATTGGGGCCCTGACTGCGTTGTCAACTCTGGAACGAGCGGACAAAAAACATCATCTTCTCAAAACGCTGAGTGATGTTACAAAACTGATGTGTACTCCACAAACCCGAACCCTGGCGACAGTGGGTGGAAACATGGGCAATGCCTCACCTGCAGCGGATCTAACCCCTCCTTTTATCGCGATGGATGCATCCACCATCATCGCAACTGAAAATGAGAGTCATAGTATCCCAATGGATCGGTTTTTTGTCGGCGTCAATAAGACCGTGGTAGGCGATGATTTGCTGGCTGAAATTGTTATTCCGTTACCCGAAGGCCAGCATAAGGTCGCCAAGTATCATCGAATTGATCGCACCGTTGTCGATATTGCACTGGTTAATGCGTCAACATCGGTGTCGGTGGACGAGTTGGGCAACATCACCCGGGTGGGTGTGGCACTGGGTGCCGTTGCACCCATCGTCATTCGGTCCCCTGAAGCGGAACAATGGTTAGTTGGACATTCCATTGGTTCTTTGACAAAAGAGGATATCGATCAAGTGGGTGAGATTGCTGCCGCTGATGCCAAGCCGATTTCCGATGTACGCGCAAGTGCAGAATACAGGAGGGCAATGATTAAGGTCATGACAGTTCGATCGATAAATGACTGTCTACAGGAACTGAAAGGTATGATTTGATGAGTGCAAAATTGAATGTAAACGGCAAATCCGTAGAACTGAACTGTTCCGCAGACCGGACACTGGCTGACGTGCTGAGAAATGAACTGGGGTTATTCGGTGTTCGCGTGTCCTGCTCGGAAGGAGAATGCGGTTCCTGTACCATTCTGGTTGACGGGCAACCGATGACTGCCTGCATGATGCTGGTCAACCAAGTCGAAGGAAAAGAGGTGACGACGATAGAAGGATTGGGAACACCGGATGACTTGCATCCAATTCAGCAGGCTTTCATTGAGGAACAGGGGTTTCAATGTGCATTTTGTACCCCCGGTTTCATTATGAGCGCAAAGGCATTTCTGGAAGAAAATCCGAATCCTACCGCAGATGAGGTTGCCTTTGGCATGAGTGGTAACATCTGTCGATGCGGTGCCTATCCCTATATTGTCCGATCAGTGCTCAATGCAGCAGAGAAACTGCGTGCCGCTGACGACCCCATCGTGATCAATCAGAGAAGCCGACATGAATAAAATCTATGAGTACAAACCCCATGATATAGCGGAAGCGGTTGCCGGCGTATATGGCGATATGCAGACCAGGGTTAAAGACATGAAAGTTGTTGGCCGCGGGGTTCACGTAAAGGATGCGGTCGAAAAAGTGACCGGTTCGATGAAGTATGCGGTTGATATGACCGTGCAGCATATGGCACATGGAAAAATTTTACGTTGTCCCCATGCCCATGCTCGAATAAAAAAAATAGATATAAGCAAGGCAGAAGCTTTACCTGGTGTATTCGGCGTGCTGACCCACGAAGATGTGCCTCAAAATGACTGGGAAGCAGCTTGGTTCAACTATCGTGGCAAGGTGCTGGATGGGATTGGGCGATTTGTGGGTGATGACCTGGCTGCGGTTGCGGCCGAAAGTGAAGAAATTGCCCAAAAGGCTATCGAGTTGATTGAAGTCGAGTACGAAATTCTTGACGCCGTTTTCGATCTGGAGGAGGCCAGGAAACCAGATGCCCCCCAAATTCGGGAAGAAGGTAATGAAAGAGAACCCTATATCGTTGAGTGGGGTGATACGGATGAAGGCGAAACATTGGCCGAACATACCGTTGAGTGCGATATCTACTACCATAGTCAGCAATACGCACCGCTCGGGCGTAATGCGGCTATTGCTGAATGGATGGGGGATAAAGTGACTCTCTGGACTTCATCCCAGACACCGACGGAAACCCGGGATGGGGTTCATGAAGCACTGGGGATCCCACTAAGCAAGATTCGGGTCATGGCACTTCCGACGGGCAGTTCGTTCGGACAATGGTGGAGCAACAACTTTATGATGATCACGGTATTGCTGGCAAGAAAGGTTCGCAAACCGGTAAAGATCGAACTTGATAACGAAGAATGCATGGCCACGGTAAAGCGCCGACACCTTGAAAGAACGCGGGGAATGATGGGTTGTACCGCAGATGGGCAGCTGACTGTCGCCAAAATTGACCATCTGATTGATAACGGGGGCTATGGCTTCAAGGATGACGTTGGCTTTTTCTGTGTAGACATGTGGGGCAAGGCATTGCATGGCCACTATGAAATTCATGGCATCAATACGAATTTGCTGACCGCAGGCTGCATGCGCGGGGTGGGCGATTGCACATTGGGGGCCAGTGTTGAACGAATGTGTAATCAGCTCGCTGAAAAAATCAATATGGATCCCATTGATTTCAGGCTCAAGAATCAGATCAGACCCGGTGATGAATTGCGAATGCAGCATTCCCGGCATAATATGCATCAGGACAGTGTCGAAGAGTATCTCGCTGCCATTCCTGATGAATATCGTGACCAATGGCCCAAGCCATTCCACCTTTCCAGTGGCTCAACCGCCGAAATACTGAAACGCGGTGCAGACCGATTCCGATGGGCTGAACGTTGGAATGGATGGGGCAAACCATCGAGTGTCGATGGACCGAAACACAGAGCGGTGGGGGTTGGCACGGGTGCTCATGTATGCGGTGTCGAATTCGAAGGTAATGTATCTGCGATGGTTCGACTTAACCCGGACGGAAGCCTGAAGGTACATTGTAGCGTTGGTCGACAGGGACAAGGAAGTGAAACAACCCAGGCGCAGGTGGCTGCAGAAGAAATGGGATTACCGTTGTCGATGGTCGAAGTGGAGACCGGGGATACGGATTCTTGCCCCTGGAGTCATGGCTCATTGGCCAGTAATACAATGTTCAGAGTCGGCTGGGCAACACGGGAAGCAACCCGGGATGCCCGGCGGCAGTTGCTGGAAATTGCGGCTCGGGACCTGTTTGATCATGCCGACATTGCCGACCTGACCATTACCGACGGCTATGTGCACAAAACAAACCATCCATCGACCGAAATTTCCATCTCGGATGTATTGAACGTGATCAGATCGGACACCTTGGGACAAACATCGTCGATTACCGGCAGACCGGCAGTTCCCATGCCGCCTTCGACAACGTTCGCAAGGCATTTTGGCGCGCAATTTGTTGAAGTCGAGGTTGATGTCGATACCGGGAAAATTGTATTACTCGATTATTTGGCCAGCCAGGATAGCGGTACCGTTGTCAATCCTCAGGTCCTTAAAAACCAGGTCATTGGTGGTGCAATTTGCGGAGCAGGTTTTGCCATCTATGAACATCTGGTGTTTGATGAGGCAACGGGTGCGATTAAAAATGCGAATTTGCTTGATTATAAATTACTCAGAGCAGCCGACTTCCCTCACAAAGCTGAAGTGCTGTTTGGGGATTCTTATGATCCAGTCGGTCCATTTGGAGCACGAGGTGCTGGCGAGGCCCCCATCGCTGCGTCAATTTCGGCGATTTCACAGGCCGTATACAACGCCGTTGGTGTTTGGGTTGATTTGCCCATGACCCCAGAACGCGTCATCAGGGCATTAGGGAAAGTTTAGTCTCCACCACTGGTTCAGCCTTGGAGAATATCCCTTCTCCATGCGCTTGGGCCATTACCGAGATTGGCTTGAAATGGAACGACCTGGAGGTTTTCAAGGCATCTTGTAGGAACCGATAGAATGCCAAAATGTGGAATGCTATTTTCATGAACTCCAGTGCTTCTCCACTCCTATATGGTGTGATCAGTGCTGTTTCTTTAGGATGCGCTGACTTTGTAGCACGCTATACGAGTCGTGCACTTGGGCAAAATATGGCCTTGTTGTCAACTTTTGCTGTGACAGTGATTGTCTTTTTTCCTTTATACCGTAACAATGGAATGCTTATAGAAGGTATAAATTGGGATATTGCCGTACTCATTTTTCACGGTGGAATGATCACCGTGGGAATGCTCTTGCTCTATCTTTCTTTGGCGAGAGGCCCAATCAATGTTGTTGCGCCGATCGTCGCAGCACATCCGGTATTTGTGGTCTTCGTTGCCATCGTCATGGGAAGTCGCCCTTCCATCCTGCAGTGGGTGCTAGTGCTGTTGATATTGATTGGCGTGTTATTCGTGGTCGTTGGAGCAAGCAGCCACCGCAATGGATTGAATGCTGAGCAGAATCACCCATATGTGCGACGTTCGGTACTCATCGCGGTTGCCGCAAGTTTTTCGTACGGGTTGATGGTTAGTTCAGGACAGTCTGTTTCCATTGAGTTCGGCCCAGTGGGCGTATTTTGGCTCGGACACTTCGTTGCATTGGCTGTATTGGTACCATGGATAATATTTAATTCGAAACTGAAACTGCCGTCTTTCAGGTGGTGTGCCGTCCTTATCGTGCAAGGTTGCTTGCACGCCTCGGGAATGTTGTTTCTGCTATTGGGCAGTCAAGCGGCATTCCCGGAAATAACGGCAGTGATTTCTTCAGAGTTCTCCGTAGTCACCATCTTCTTGGCTTGGATATTTCTGCGTGAAAGCATGTCGTACCTGCAATTGCTTGGTTTGGTCTTGTTGTGTGTCAGTACCGCTGCTCTGATTCTTGAGGAATCGATATGAGCTATTTTTCGGGCAAGTGCGTCCTGGTGACTGGTGCCGCGAGTGGCATTGGTGAAGCAACCGTAAAATCCTTTTTAAAGAGTGGAGCGACTGTCGTCGGTTATGACCTTCGGAAAATCGATCCAGACAGCTTTGTCGCTTTTGATCGGACAAGATTGCGTACAGAACAGGTTGACATAACAGTTGAGCAGCAGGTTGTCCAAACCGTCAGTGAAACGCTTGCCCGATTCAAAGCAATTGATGTGTTGGTGAATTGTGCGGGAGTGGGTTTGACCAAGCCGCTGTTTGCAACATCCCTGGAGGATTTTGAACGGGTCATGGCGGTCAATGTACGCGGAATGTTTTTGATGGGACGAGCCGTTATCAACGGCATGAAGAATAGAAACGCCGGAAGGGTCATTAATGTTGCCTCCGAACTGGGTTTGCTCGGGAGAGAGAACAGTTCCGTCTATTGTGCATCAAAGGGGGCGGTTATCAGTATGACTCGATCATGGGCACGCGAATTTGCTCCGGATATATTGGTTAATGCCATTGCACCTGGCCCCATCGACACGCCGTTGTTAGGTATTGACACCATGGCGCCTGAATCAGTCAAAAGAGAACTCAGTATTCCCATGAAAAGAATTGGTCATCCTGACGAAATTGCACGCGCAATAAATTTTCTGGCTGGACCGGGTGCGACATTTATGACCGGGCAGACAGTTGGAGTAGATGGAGGAGCGGCAATGTACTGAAGGATCTTGGAGATCAGGATCAGGTATATTGTTATGTTTAACAAAGACAGTAGACATGAAATCATGATTGATAACCCGATACCCTGGCCAGAGGGCAAGCGCTGTGCCGTTGCTTTTACTTTTGACATGGATGCCGACAGTTTGATTCATCTCGAACATCCCAAATCGGGTCATCGGCGCGTTTCCGCAATCTCAATGCTTCGTTATGGACCCGAAGTTGCCATTAAACGCATCCTAAAAACATATCGGGAATATGACATCCAGCAAACGTTTTATGTGCCGGCATGGTGCATAGAACAGTACACTGATGCCGTTAAAGCCATGGTCGATGGCGGACATGAAGTTGCACACCATGGATATATCCATGAAAACCCGAATTCACTGTCACCGGAGGAGGAATTGTACTGGTTGCAACGAGGCATTGATGTTATTGAAAAGGTGACGGGTCAACGACCACGTGGTTGGCGGGCACCGCTCTATAATTTTTCGGATTCTTCAATCGATTTTTTAATCAAAGAAGGCTTTGTCTATGACGCTTCACTCATGGGTGATGATATTCCCTATGTTCTTGCAACGGACAAAGGCAGACTATTGGAATTACCATCGTATTGGGGAATGGATGATTGGCCGCAGTTTGTCCATTCAATTGATTTAAATTATGTGATGCCGTTGCAATCCCCCACGCGTGGCATGGATGTCTTTAGGGAGGAATTCGATGCCATGTACAAGCATCGGGGGCTGTGGGTCACTGTCTGGCATCCGTTTGCCTCTGGAAGATTGGCTCGGTGGGAAAAAGTAATCGAGCTGATGGACTATATGACGGAAAAGGGAGATGTTTGGTTTGCGCGTATGGAAGACATTGCTGCACATGTCAATCAATGCATCGAAGACGGTAGTTATGTCCCAAGAATCGACAAGCTGCCCTACTACGCGGGCCCGGTTGAAATTTGATGGCATGATTGATTATTCAATTTTCTTGTTGGGATCAATATTTGTAGCGTCAATATTGTATTCTTCCGTTGGGCATGGCGGTGCCTCTGGATATCTGGCTGCAATGGCTTTGTTTGGTGTTGATCCCGAGGTTATGAGACCCGCTGCCTTGGTGATGAATATTTTCGTTACTTTATTGGTGTTGTATAAAAGTCACCGTCAAATTGAAATAGACTGGCGTTTGCTCAAAACGCTCGTTGTCGTCTCGGTCCCGTTCGCCTGCCTTGGCGGCACTTTCACTCTACAATCGGCGCATTACAAGTATTTTCTGGGTATCGTATTGATCTTTGCAGCGTGGAGGATGCTGTTAAACCACCCTGTTGAAAGGGCCTCAAGACCCACTGCGCTCTGGACCATTGGTATCGTCGGGATCGCGTTAGGCTTCGCTTCTGGATTGACCGGCATTGGTGGCGGTATCTTTCTGAGTCCATTGTTACTAATGCTGGGCTGGACAAGCGTACGGGGGTCAATCCCTATTGCGGCCACCTTTGTATTGGCAAACTCTATTTCTGGATTGCTCGGATACCTTGTTATCGGTAACCATGTTCCAGGTAGTGCGATCTCTTTTGTAGCCATTGCAATGATTGGTGCGCTTGTGGGAACGGGGCTTGCCTATCGTCGTTTATCGGATGCCGGATTGAGAGCTGTTTTGGGATTGGTTTTGATAATTGCAGGTTCGAAGATGCTTCTTGCCGTGTAGTGTTTATTGGGAAATCATATTTCCATATCGATCCGCGGTCCATTATGAAAGCCGCATCATCAGAGGCCTAATCGTCGACCGTGCTCGACTTGTTGTCTAAACGGCCGAAACGGACAGGGGGTTGCATCCGAGGAGGTGTCCATATACGGACAGTTTATGTGCTCCCTACATACCGAAAATCACGGTTTTTGATACCAATTATGATATGGCAGGAATCGATTGAATTGATCGGGGCAGAAAACCGGTTACGCGGCCCCCTTCGCCCGATGCGGGCCCTGTGAGGGTTCGAGGCCGCCGTGTACCATACCCATTGCATCCACCCGAACTGAAGCCGCGATTTGCTCAGCCGCCAGCCCGCCATCAGCCGTCACATCGTGGAACTGGAGCGTAACATCGGGGTGCCGTTATTCGAACGCAACCACCGCATTGTGGTCCGCACCCCGCTGGAAGAGGTTTTCCATCGCACCGTCACCCTCGACATCCTGACCGAAGAGCATCCATCAAAGCCCGATGCGCAACATCATTCAACGGTCCACCTTGGGATATCTTTTTATTTGAAGGCATGATAATGCATTGAAATAAAAGGCATCGCTGATGCTTACTCTTTTTGAGCGAGCCGTTTTTCAAGCTCCTGTATTCTCAGTTCCAACAACTTCGTCCGCTCTCGGGTTCTTTCCAGGATTTTTTGCTGTATTTCGAGTTGCTCCTGGGTCACGAGATCCATCTTTTCCAGATTGTTTCGTAAAACAGCCTCAATATTTTGTTTGATATCATCAGTAAGATCACCAGGAAGAACGGAAGAAATCGCTTGTGTTAATTTCTCTAGCATCGTTATTTCCTGCAATATTTCGTTGTCAATTGCCAGCGACATAAATGACATGGGCCGTATTTTTCAATGCCCCCAGCCAATTCTGATACCGCGCGGTAGCCTTGCGTGTGTAGATGGCCTGTCGGGCCTCTTCTCTTGCAACGTCCAAAGAGGGATCGTGCTCTCTTTGATCCAATACCTGGATAATATGGTATCCGAAGGGCGACAATAGGGGTTCACTAAACTCGTTGATGCCCATCTGACTGATGGCTGTATTGATTTCATGCGTCATGTCGTCGGGATTGACCCAGCCAATCAGACCACCTTCGGCACTCGTTCGCACATCATCTGAATGCAACCGGGCCAGACTCTCGAAGTCCGCCCCATATTTCAATTGATTGAACAAGTCCCAAGCAAACGCTTCATTCTCCTGTTGTGTCCGTTGCTTCCTTTGAGGCTGAATCAGGATATGGCGAATAAGGAGCTGAGAAACCAATTCCCCTCCACCCTCCTTATCATGGAGTTTCAATATATGAAAACCGTTTTCGCTTTGGATGATATCCGTTATCTGTCCGACAGGTGTCGCCCGCAGAGCCAACAAAAATATTTCTGGAAGTTGGGTCCGATTCCTCCAACCAAGGTATCCTCCATCGTTTTTATTCGAATCAGAATAATCTTCGACAGCCTTGGCAAACGGAGCACCTTTGACAAGTTTTGAATGTATAAATACCAGATTGTCATAGTCAGACCGAATTTGTTCCTCATTCTTTTGTGCTGTCAATATCGCCAAATGAGAAACTTCATATGCCTCATCGGAATCCTGCAATCTTTCATGTGTTCTCAGATAATGCTCAATTTCCTGATCACTGACCCTGACTTTGGAATAAACTGCCGTTTCTATTAATTGTTGAACCTGTACCTGATCCCGAAGATTTTCCCTGAATTGTTTCGCGGTTAATCCGTCTTTTTCCAACACTTGTTCCAGTTGATCAACAGTGAGATTGTTTCGCTGTGCAATATTCCGAACCGCCTGTTCGACCTGTTCATTGGTTATGGCAATGCCGAATTTTTCGGCTTCAATCAACTGAATGCGTTCATCAACCAACAGATCAAGTACCTCGGGGTCAATGGGACTCTCCGAAGAGACTTGCTTCAGATTGTTTTCCAGCGCTATCTGACGATATCGCGTTTCGTATTCGGAAAGCGTGATTGCCTTGTCATTGACGATAACCAATATTTTATCAATCGCTATCGTCTGGGCCAAACTGACGGTTGAAAGCGACAATGAGAGGATGAGAGATAGGATTAGTGGCAGCAACTTGTTTCACCCGCTTCAGACGTTCGAGATTTGTAATTTATAGTTGTGAGCCGATACGACCAAGATCATCCAGTGAAAAGGTCAGAATAAACCGGTTGTCATATATGCCGCTATCGTGCAAATAACGTTGTGTTTTCAGTTTGACCGCCCAACAACAGCCATCATACGTAATTCCTGCCCCTGTGGTGGTCATTTCGCTCTCTTCAATTGAATAACCGGCCTCCATTTCCAATTGCCATCTTGGTGCAACAGGCATTTGGGTACCGAGATGGACCACCTCTTTCTTCGATTGGGACTGATTCGCAAAATCCTCGTCCAATGTATATCGTATCGTAAAATTACGGCGTCGACTGTGATCATATTCAGCCGAAACCTCGAAAAAACCGATCTGTTTCTCTTGCTCGGACCAGCGGGTAAATCCCTGGATATTCCAATCCGGGTTGATATTGGCGCCTAGCTCAATGAGAAAATCAGATCGATCCGTGGTCTCTGTCGGAGCGCTGGTGGTTAACCCGACCTCCCGGTCCTCCAGAAAGAACACCTGTCCCAGTTTGATGTTGAATTTTTCCTCCCCGGAATCATCATCAATTAATCGACTGGTCAGTCCAACTGAAATCTGATGGGTATCTCCGACGACATCGCCACCGAAATAGCGATTCTCTCTAAAATAGTGACTGAAACTGCTGCCACTGCCACCACCGCTATCAAACTTCGGAAACCGTTCTTGTTTGTTCCTGCCTGGAATATTGACATAGAAAAGACGCGGTTCCAATGTTTGCAGATAATTGATCTCGTTACGCGAGAACAGCCTTTCAAAGATCAGACCACTATCGACACTGGTGATCGGAACGGATACTGTGGGGGAATCGTCCATCCCAAGCGCAGTGTGATCGAGCGAATAACGGATGGATTGTACGGACACTCTTGGCGTGATATAGCCATACACTTCCTTCATGGGCAGTTGGAGATATGGTTTTACATTCAACCGTGTTCCAGTCACCTTGGTACGATCATCGTGTTCGAATCGGGTATACCGGGAGTTCAGTCCGGTTTCAAAAATGCCGACCTCCTGAGGTTTGATGTCCAAGGACAGTGACGGCAGTCTCTCATACGGATAATCGCTTTGCGCGACTGATTCATTCACGGATTTGAAGGTGGACACCCCTGCCGTGAATTTCAGTAGTTGACTGTTGTAATCCACGACCGCTTTCTGCTGGACATAACTGGACGCGACAACATCCACCTCATTGGAGAAATCATCGAAATAACGGCTATCCGACACGTCCTGATAATCAATCGCCGCCCCCCAACGCTGACCCAGATCATGACGATGTTTGTATCCGATGGCATAGCGCTCATCCCCGTATACGTCGTCTGAAGGCAGTATTTCCGCTTTGATTTCCCCCTTACTCTGGTGAGTCAGGTAACGGTACTCGCCATAAAGCTGGTTCCCCCGATGACTCAGGACGCGAGGAATAATGGTTGCATCATGCTGCGGGCCAATGTTGATATAGTACGGTATCTGAACAATATAGCCGGATTCCTTTTCATAACTGACGGAAGGGAACAAAAAACCGGTTTTTCGTTTGTCATTGATGGGAAAGGTGACTGTCGGAAAATAGAATATTGGAATCCCCTTGAATTTCACTTTCATCGATTTTGCCGTTCCTACACCGACCGCATGATTAAGTTTGATCTCGCGGGAATGAATGACCACATCTTCGTTGCCCTTCGGGCAGGTCGACATGGTCGCCTGACTGAGTCGTGTCACATGCTTTCCCTCAAAAGTGACCTGTTCAGCCGTCGACCTGGCCCGGACAGCGGTTTCGTTCTTGTCCGGTTCGTCATCCCGTTGCAATTGGCGGTCAGATTCGAACACCGGCCTTTGTATCGGATCAAATAGGGAATAGCTTTCAATAAATGATGTGTGAGCGCGGGTTGTGTACTTCGGCGCATCATCCTCAAGTCGCATTTGCACCTTGGAAGCATCGCCAATAGTCGTCTCCACATCCAGCTGCAATGAGTCAGCGGTCACCTCATCGCCATTCGGTGTATAGTATTTCACATTACCTTGAGCGATAACTTCATAGGTTTTCCTGTCAAAAGAAATCTCATCAGCAAATAATCCTTGATTGCCCTGTACAACTTGGGCATGACCGGTGAGGAGAACGAGTTCGGTACCCTGCTCGACATCAATCTCATCGGCTTCCAGATTGATCGGCAGTTCATCCTGGTTTTCAGCGGGACTGCTGCCCAGCACCAAAGGGGCATTGATCACGCCGGGCCGACAGATACGGGCATCGGCAAATCCCATTTCATTATCGCCCAGTGTCATGGCTGATACGGCTGGAATCCCCGGCATGACCATCGAGATGACAGTCAAAACAAATAACAGCGGGTTCAGGTTCTTTGCTGACGTTGTGTTAATTGTGTTTCGCGTCATTCTGCCCTCGGCATGCATGATGGTCATACAGAATTATAGAAGGTTGTCCATTTATAATCCATGACCAAATATAATTACCGTCATGAACACAGACAGCCAGTATCAATGGAAGCGGTAATTCTTGCTGCGGGTCGCGGCGAGCGATTGCGACCGATCACAGATCATGTGCCCAAACCATTGATCAAGGTCGGTCAAAATCGGTTGATTGAACACCATATTTGGGGACTCAAGCAAAATGGCTTTAAACGATTGGTGATCAATCTCGCCCATCTCGGCGACCAGATCAAAGCGGTACTGGGGGCTGGAACCCGGTTCGGCATGGAGATTGTCTATTCACGAGAGCCCGAAGGTGCACTAGAAACGGGGGGCGGCATCAGGCAGGCGTTGGATTATATCCACTCAGACGTGTTTATCGTGATTAACAGTGATATCTACACTGATTATGAATTTAAAAAAATTAAGTTGGGGAAAGATCAAAATGCGCATTTGATTATGGTCGATAACCCCATTCACAATCCCACCGGAGACTTTGTTCTCCATGGCGCAAAAATCGGATTGATAAAACGACCATCACTCCATTCGATGACTTTTTCCGGCGTGGGCTACTATCGACGATGCATGTTTGAGTCCCATCCGAAGGGACGGTATCCCCTCTTGTCCTTGCTGGAACAACAAATCCGGAGCCAAAGAGTCAGTGGAGAGCCCTATCACGGTCTCTGGATTGATGTCGGCACCGAAGAACGATTGGAAGCAGCCCGTCAAGTCGCACGGTAGGCAATTGCTTGTCACGAGTCCAAACCCGTTCACTTTTTTACAGCCTATGTTCATTGTTCTGTCTCGGATCATCAGGTTCCGCATCGGTTGCCAAGACGGCAAAGACGACTTTGTTGATGAGGCCCAAGCCGCTACCCGCTTGAACGGGTACCACGAAGATGATGGTTTTGTCAGCATCGACGCCCTGCCCCTGACGACCCCGTGTGGATTCAGGAAAAGTGTTTTCGCAGAACCTGAACGATCGTGGAAGAAACGCCCTCGATGTTGATTGAGGCTAACCATTGTCTCATCTGCGTGACTTTCAGATGCTCGTCGCCACAAGGGACGATCCATGAAAAAGGCTCAAGATCCATATCGATGTTCAAGCTAAACCCGTGATAACAGCATCCCTGACGGATACGCAGACCCAACGCAGCGATTTTCTCCGATGAAACATACACGCCGGGCGCCCCTTTGGTGGTATGCCCATGAATTCCGTGAATTTCCAGCGTTTCGAGCACTGACCGTTCAATCTTGCTGACCAGTGACTTGGGGCCGATATGCCGTCTCTGCAGGTCCAGTAACAGATAAACGATAAGTTGACCCGGGCCATGGTAGGTGATTTGTCCGCCCCGATCAGACTGAACAACGGGAATACCCTGGACGGAGGGTTTCGGGTCATGTCGACAGCGGGTGCCGAGGGTAAAAACCGGATCGTGCTCCAGTATCCAGATTTCATCGCCTGTGCTGATGGTCCGATGGTCTGTAAAGTGTTTCATTTTCAGCCAGCTTGCACGATACGGGCACCGACCGAGAGAACGAAACTGAATCTCTTTGTTCATAGCACCATGACCACCTCGGGGTGTGAAGTGAGACGGCGAAATAACGTATCAATAAGCGTTTTATTCCTCGCCCGCACCTTACAACTCAATGACCGATAGCGTCCCTTTGAACTTGTCTTTGTGAACAGACCAAGCAGGTCAGTGGGAGGTATCACTTCAAGCACGACTTGCCTGATCATATCATCTGCACCTGCCTGTGCGTAAACAAAGACCTTGATGTCGATGATGCATGGAAAAACCATGCCTTGCGGTTGGCTGTTCCCTGTCAATTGAGAAATAGGGCCAGTGGTCGCAGGAGCAATTGTTTGCACCAATCCCATACTTGTGAAAACCAGGGCCCTGCAGGATAGTCTTCGTCAACTTGCAGTGCCTTTTCCATGACCGTCTCTCCCGCATACTGAATCCGGAGTGATCCGACACGGTCACCCTTCGCAAGGGGTGCTTCCAAGCTTTGCGGCAGTATCAGGTGTGCGGACAATTTGTCCAATGTCCCTGTCGGATAGAGAATGCCAATCGACTCAGCGGCATGCACGCGTGCTTGTGGCACCTGCCCCATCCATAGTGGCAGCACCTTGATTTCGGCCTCGGGTTCGTAAAGTATCCTTTGTTCATACGCAGAATAACCGTATTCCAATAAAGACTGGACCATATCGGCCCTGCGTTTTTTACTTTTGGCGCCTGCGACGATGGCAATGAACCGGGTCCCGTTTCGATTTGCAGATCCGATCAGACAATAGCCTGCATTTCGGGTATACCCCGTTTTTATCCCATCTACCGTTGAGTCCCGGTAAAGCAAAGAATTCCGGTTTGATTGGGAAATATCGTTATAGGTATACTCCTGTTGAGAATAATAGGTATAAAAATCCGGAAAATTTTTGATTAACGATCTTGCCAGTATCACGATGTCGTGTACGGTACTGTAGTGATTTTCATCCGGCAGGCCACTGCTGTTGGTAAAGTGGGTATCCATCATACCCAATTCTGCGGCCATCAGATTCATCATAACTGCGAATTGTTCCTCTGACCCACCGAGATGTTCTGCCAAGGCCACCGAAGCATCGTTGCCTGATTGTATGATCAGCCCCCTGATCAAATCCTCAACACGCACCTGTGTGTCAACCTGGACAAACATCCGGGATCCGATTGTTTTCCAGGCTTTTTTACTGATGTTAACCTTGTCCGATAATTGTATCTTCTGTTTTTTCAAGGCATCAAATACCAGATAACTGGTCATCAGTTTCGTCAGGCTGGCGGGTTCTATCCGCCCTGTTTGATTTTCTCCGGCCAGTATCCAGCCTGTTTGAAACTCGACCAAAAGCCATGAGGTCGCATTAACGTTCGGCACAGAAATAGTGGATTTGATCTCCTCAGGAACAGGCTGTAATAAGGCCGATGCATTGAGCGGAACAAGATAAAGCAAAAACAGTAAAACAAGAAATCGATGCATTTCAAACGCTGGATAAAGACAAAAGTTAAGTAACTCGGTGAGAATAACGCCGGGTTGAATCAGTGCCCGCATAGGCCATTCGAAGCATATTCAAATCAGTCGGTGGTCAGTGTCATCACGATGCCAAACTCAGATTCCAGGGCTGTCTTGGACATCATCATGGTATCGAACTTGTCGAAAGGCCCGACGCGTACTCGATAAGGTGGACCGAGTGAGATCTGTTCATGGTCCGATTCAGGAAACAAGGGCCAGCCGCCGGTTTCCAATATCTTTCTCATTTTCAATGCATTTCCTAACTGTGAATAGGCCGCGACCTGGATATAGAAACTAACACCCGAAGGGAGTGCATAACCGGTCGATTCGAACTGTGACGCGTCAGATTTGTGATTGGCCTGATGTGTTTTTGCCGTACGATGGCGTGACGGGTCAATCGCCCTGACTTCGACTCGCCCTGTCCCTTTTTGGGCAATGCCGAGCTTATGCGCTGCCGCATAGGAAAGATCAATGATTCGCTGGTGAAGGAATGGGCCACGGTCGTTGACCTTGACGATAACTTTTTTCCCGTTATCCAGATTGGTTACTTCAACATAGGTCGGAAGAGGCAGTGTCGTGTGGGCTGCGGTCATCGCCCACATGTTATAGGTTTCGCCACTGGAAGTGCGCCGACCGTGAAATTTCTTGCCGTACCAGGAAGCCACCCCCCTTTTGACATAACCCTTGGATGACTTCAAGGGCCGATAGTGTTTCCCCAACACGGTGTAGGGCTTGTTTCCGGTACGACTCAGTGGTTCATGTTTCGGTTGTGCATCCGGGATATCCTCAATGGCGATATCGATGCTGTCCGGAGGCCGGTCCCCACCGTAAAATCCACCCGCCTTCGGTGGTACAGTCGGTTTGCCGCATCCGGAAAGCACCAACAACCCTGCGATGAGCAGCCCGTAGAGACAGGGAACCTGGCGCCAGAAGACGATCATGCCATCATCCACTCCTCGCATGTTTCACGGAATCGGCAAGTTCAATAATTGCCATGGCATAATTCAAACTGGGGTTATAACGCGTCAAAACATACAGATTCTTATAGCCCACGATGTATCTGTTGTGATTTTTTTCCTTTAGCCGGAGCAATGCGACCTTTTCACTGGACTTTTCACTGTCATAAGTGATGCCCACAGCGTGAAGTTGCTGATGACCCAGTCCGGGTTTCACCTTCTTGCTCACAAGATTGACGGCCTCCGGTGACAGCTCCTGGCGAATATCGGCATAGATTGTCTGATGGCGCTGCCAGCCATGTCGCTTGAGATAATTCGCAACACTGCCGATTGCGTCCTCAAACTCATTCACCAGATCACGCTGGCCATTGTCGTTAAAATCAATGGCATAAGCCTGATAACTGCTCGGCATAAACTGAGGAATTCCAATTGCACCTGCAAAGGAACCGACGACAGTGGATGGATCGATATTTTCCTTTCGAGCAGTGTTGAGAAATATTCTCAACTCAGAGGTGAAGAATTTACTTCGTCGGGGGAACTCAGCCGATAGCGTGGCCAGACTGTCTAGAACCCGCCGACTGCCCATTCGGACACCGTAATGTGTTTCAACACCCAGCAGTGCAACTATAATCGATTGTGGAATACCAAACTGATCCGTTGCTTTGTCTAGCGTCGCTTGATGGGCATTCCAGAATTTCACTCCATCGTTGATTCGTCTTTTGTTGATGAAATGTTTTCGATATTGATACCAGGGTAATGATTCATATTGCCGATTCATCAGCTCCAGTGTTTTTTGGTCAATCCTTGCACTTTCTAGGACCCGGATCAGTTCCGTTCGTGGATAGCCATCTTCGCGGAACATTGTCTCCACCAGTGACTGCAGCACCGGATGATCTGCAATTTGAAGGGCACTTGCATGGTGTGACACCGCCAACATGCCCATCACCACCGCCAGTCGAACCAATTTGTAAAATGACATCATATCTATCTTCTCGATAAAAATTGCTTGTGCCTGTTAATGCTCATCAGTATCCCAAACGCGATCATGAAAGTCATCATTGAGGTCCCACCATAACTCACCAGGGGAAGTGGAACCCCGACAACCGGCAGGATACCCGATACCATGCCAATGTTAACAAAGACATAACAAAAAAACGTAAAAGAGAGGCTCCCTGCCAATAATCTCGAATAGGTGTCGTGAGCATAAAATGCAATCATCAGACCCCGAAAAACCAAAAACAAATACAGCGACAACAACACCAGTCCACCGAGCAACCCAAATTCTTCGGTATAAACCGAAAAAATAAAATCAGTGCTTCTTTCGGGGATAAATTCAAGTTGGGATTGACTGCCCGACAACCATCCCTTGCCCTGCATCCCTCCCGATCCGATGGCGATAATGGACTGAATGGTATGGTAACCGGCCCCTAATGGGTCCTTCCAGGGATCAAACAGGGTGAGTACCCGCTGTCGCTGATAATCCCGCAGAACCAGCACCCACAAGATCGGTGCCGCCACACTCAAGCCGATCAGGACGGAGACAATCCATTTCCATCCCACACCGGCAAGAAAAATGACCAGAATCCCGGTCAATGCAACAAATATGGCAGTCCCCAGATCCGGCTGCAGGATGACGAGCCCCGTGGGCATCAGCACCAGCACCACGGCAACCAGCAACACTAACGGGCGGGGGGGCAAGGTGAACCGAGTCAACAGCCATGCCACCATCATCGGGACAGCCAGTTTCATGATCTCAGCGGGCTGAAATCGGAACAGTCCCAGATCGATCCACCGCTGAGCCCCTTTGCCGGTAAAGCCAACCGCCAGCACGATCAACAGCAAGGTCAGACCCAAAAGATAGACATAGGGCGACCAATAAGCCAGTCTCGCCGGCGAGATACGGACCACAAGCAGCATCACGACAAAGGCGACCCCACCGCGGATGCAGTGTTTGATGAGCAGTTCAATATCCTCACCGCCAGCACTGAAAAGAGCAATCAGGCTTAACCCGAAAACCATCGCAATGGTGCTTAGGATCGAGAAATCAAGAAAATTTTTCTGCTTCGATATCACAATCTATAGCTGGCTGACAAGCGTTTCTTCCGGATACAGTTTCAATCGCTCCAGCAAGTAATAATCCAACAGACCCCGGGCAATCGGTGCCGCAACTCGACTCCCGCTGCCACTATGTTCAATAATGACCGCAATCGCGATTTTAGGATCATCAAGCGGCGCGAAGCCAACAAACAGGGAATGGTCACGATGTTCTTTCTTGACATTTTTTTCATCATAGGTCTCATCTTGGGCAATACTTTTGACCTGTGCCGTTCCCGTCTTACCCGCCATTTCGTAGCGTATTCCCCGGTTTATCGACCTTGCCGTCCCCCTTTGACCGTGAACCACGTCCTTCATGCTATTGATCACCCGGGCATACTGATCAGCCGTGTAGGGAGGCGACGTGGTAACCGACCGGGGTTCCAATTTTTCGATGGCCTGACTTTGCGCATTCTCAAAAGCGGTCAAGAATCGTGGATAAATGCGTTTTCCCCTATTCGCCAGTGTCGCTGTCGCGCTGGCAAGCTGTAACGGTGTCACCAGCATATAACCCTGACCGATACCGGTAATCACCGTTTCACCTTGATACCAGGGCGCACCCCTGGCCCGCTTTTTCCAGTCCCGTGACGGCATCAAACCACTGGGTTCATCCGGCAAGTCGATCCCGGTCTGCTCACCGAAGCCAAACTGTCCCATACCTTCGTGCATACGATCTATTCCCATGCCCATTGCCAATCGGTAAAAATAAACATCGCAGGACTGCACAATTGCATCATGCCCATCAACTTTTCCGTGTCCACTTTTTTTCCAATCGCGATAGCGATGCTTAACGCCGGGGGGGCTGTACCAGCCAATACAAACCACCTCAGTATCATGACTGATCCCACTACCCATTCCAATCAATGACATAAAGCTTTTGATGGTTGAACCCGGAGCATATCGGCCGTAAAGTGCCCGATTGAACAGCGGACGGCGAGGTGAATTACTCAGTGCCGCATACTGTTTCTGACTGATGCCATTGACAAATGGATTTGCATCAAATGTTGGCACACTGGCAAACGCCAACACATCTCCGGTTGCCGGTTCAATTGCCACGATGGCGCCTTCGTATCCCTCGAGCAGTTCGATACTTTTTTGCTGTAGTTTGATATCCAGACCGAGATGGATGCTATGCCCGGAATCCGGAGCGACCTGTTCAAGGCTTCTTAGGACTCGACCGTGTGCATTGGTTTCAACGCGTTCAATTCCTGATTTCCCCAACAAATCAGATTCATAGTAAGACTCGATACCACTTCTGCCAATATAGTCCAATCCCCGATAAATCTGATTATCGACCCGATTGAGATCATCGCCACTAATCCTGCCGATGTACCCGATGACATGCGAAGTCAACTCGCCTCTGGGATAATGTCTTTGCAATCCGGCACGCAACTTGACGGCAGGATAATGATGTTGGTTTACCGCAAATCGAGCCGCTTCGTCTTCGCGCAGGTTGGTACGCAATATCATGCGCTCAAATTTCGGTCGTTTACTGATCCGATTCTTGAATTCACTCACATGCTCGTCAGTCAACTCGACCAGTTGCCCCAATTTGTCCAAAAGCCGGTCCCAATTCTCGACCTTGTCTGGAAGAATCTCCAGATTGTAGCTTGTGAAGTTCTGCGCCAGCACCTCACCGTTTCGATCATAAATCAATCCTCGAGTCGGCGGTAAGGGGAAAAAATCGATTCGATTATTTTGCGCCAGGGTCGAAAAACGTTCGTGCTGAGAAATCTGGAGATAGGCCAGACGGACAATCAGTATCAACGCCAAAATGGTGACGAATCCGAATAAAAACACAATTCGTCCGTGAATGACCTCACTCTCCTTGAGATAGTCCCGAATCGGAATCACCGATTTATCCTCGACTTGTGTCGTACGAACCGAAGCACTGTATAGATGACCGGCCACATCAAGGCGGTCGTGAAAGCGGATAGCCAATACACCGGTTTGATCTCAATCCCACTGGTTACGTGGTAGACCCATACGGTAAAAAAAAGATCAACACTCGTGATCACAAAAACAATGAGACATTGCCGCCACAAATGATACATCCGTGTTCTGCGATAGGTACTGACTGCGATCAGCGCAACAAAGGCCTTACCAATCGCATGCTGACCAAGCAGTGAATAATACAGGATGTCCAGTGTCAAACCGATCCCCCATCCTGCGCCGACACCAATGCGCTCTGGAAGAGCAAGACACCAGTAAAACAAGACCAGGGTCACCCAATCCGGACGCGCATTTTCCAACCAGTCCGGATACGGAACAAGATTGAGAAAAACCGCCACAACGAAGGTCAACAGGACGACCCGCAGTTGCCCTCGACCGGCCGTTTTTCGCTTATTCACTTAATCGTCCAACAAGTTCATCAGAATCAACCGTCGACCGATCGTTGTCCCACAACAGCAGCACTTCCTTGGTAAAACTGATCCGGGCGGAAGTGACCCCGGTCACACTGAGAAAGGCCTCATTGGCATCCTTGATGATTTCAGTGACTTCCGCCACCTTGTAGCCAGCCGGGAAGCGCCCCCCCATGCCTGAAGTCACCAGGATATCGCCCTGCTCAATGTCGGCTTGCTTGCCGAGAAAGGGAAGGATGACCTCGTCAGTGTGACCGGAGCCCTTGACAATGGTTCTCAGCGTATTTCGCCGAATCTGTACGGGCAGGCCATGGCCCGGATCTGTGATCAGAACGAGCTTGCTTCGCTTGTAGCCGACAACGGAAACCTGGCCAAGTACGCCATCCAATGAAATGGCTGGTTGACCCGGATAGACACCGGATTCGATCCCTTTGTCGATTACTATCTTGTGGTCGAACGGTTCAAAGCCGACTTCCACGATGTTGGCGAGCAACACGTCACCGACGGTCTTTTTTGATGCAGAAGAGAGTAATTTTGATAACCTTTCGTTTTCCTTGAGCAAGGTTTCATATTGCTGCAGCCGGGATTCGAGGATCAATTGCTCTTTTTGTAATTCAGCAAACCGATCATATAGCGCACTGTCAGGATAATATTTCTCCAGCAAAAGTTGTATTTTGCCCGGTAATCGAATGACCGTTTCGAATGGGATATTGATGAGGGGAGTGATGATTCTGACAGAATGCAGAAGCGTGCTGCGATAATCAACAATCATCAATGCGATCGACAGCACCATGAGAAGAAAAAAACGAAATACTGCGGACGTCTGACCCATCTTCAGGTAACCATCACCTATGTCAATAAACGATGCTGCATAGCTGACACCATGTTACGGTTGCGCATTGCCAATGCTCTAGCTCGTTTCGTGCCCACACACTGTGCTTTGCCTGTTCATCATGACATCCTTGTCCCAGACAGCGATCCGTTTTCGTGTGATCAAGACAACCAGGCGGTTTTTATGACATGGTATGAAAGCGCTTGCTTTGTGGTTGCGATACATCGCAATGAGATGCGCCTCATGCAGAGCAACGTATCTTTATCACCCATCCGTTGCAAAGACATCGCCCAAAATGTCCATTTCTTCCAAAGCCTTTCCGCACCCCCTCGCCACACAGGTCAACGGTTCCTCGGCAATCACCACCGGCAATCGGGTTTCTTGCATCAACCGTCTGTCCATGTCCCTTAAAAGCGCGCCTCCGCCGGCAATCACCATTCCTTTTTCGCTGATATCGCCGCTCAATTCGGGCGGAGTCTTTTCAAGCGCCTGTCGAATCGCCTGTACTATCTGGGTCAATGAATCCTCAATCGACTCGTAGATTTCCTCACTGGTAATCACCAAGCCACGTGACATCCCTTCCGAGACATCCCGCCCCTTGATTTCCATCTCCATGTGTTCCGATTCGGCCCACGCTGTCCCAATACTTTTCTTGACTCGCTCGGCGGTGGCTTCACCAATCAGGACACCGTGCCGTCGTCGAATATAATTGATGATGGCATCATCAAACGAATCACCGGCCACTCTCAATGAACCGGAATAGACCATACCACCCAGCGACAGAACACCGACTTCAGTCGTGCCGCCACCGATATCAACGACCATCGACCCAGTCGGTTCAGCAACCGGCAGATTGGCCCCGATCGCAACGGCCATCGGCTCTTCAATAAGGTAGACCTCTCTCGCCCCAGCACTCGCTGCAGATTCCCGAATCGCCCGCCGCTCCACTTGTGTTGAACCACAGGGGACACAAATGATGATTCTTGGGCTGGAAAAAAACTTGTTTTCCTGCACTTTTCGGATGAAGTATTTCAACATGTCTTCCGTCACATTAAAATCGGCGATGACCCCATCCTTCATCGGTCGAATGGCGCGAATAGAACCGGGTGTCCGTCCCAGCATCAACTTGGCATCCTGACCCACCGCAAGCACACTTTTGCCTGGTTCGTTGTTCATGGGCTGCTTGATGGCCACCACGGAAGGCTCATTCAAAATGATTCCTTTACTCCGTACGTAAATCAAGGTGTTGGCAGTGCCAAGATCAATGGCAAGGTCGTTCGAAAAGAGCCCGATAAGGCGTTTTAACATTTTTTTTAGCTTATTGTTTGTGGTTGGGAAAGTGGCGAATCACACCATGATCAAGAGGCCCTTACTTTATCAATCGCATGTAGACTATTCAATAGTAGGAAATCAGATACTTCGATACCCAAAGGGACACCAGAAAGATACCGTCACGTGATGCTCCTTAGCGACCTGAAGCCATCCCCATGATGGATTATTGATTTCCCGATTTGACATTTACCTGTTTACCGGGTCGGTCCACCGTTCCCTTTGCAAAGAATGTCATGTTCGTGTCTTCAAGTTCTCCATGACAATCGCGTCATTGAGTTTCACGATATCCATGGTCATTCGATAATATATGCTGGCGTTTCCTGGAAAGCCGGTTGTCTGGCCTGTTTTTTGATCGCCGTCGACCCGTTCGTGCAAGACCGCATTGATCAGGTCACCGCGCTGGCGCCTCAACGCATCGATCCGATTATCACTCGCATCGACTGCACAGGCCCTGAGTGGATACCTCTTGTCAGTGTGCATGTCCTTAATTTGCTGTGCTGTCATCCTTGCCGGGAGGTTATTGGTTTTAGCGACTGAGGTATATAATTCCCCAAAGCACATTACATATGGTAATGTTCCTGTGATACCCATGTCCGTCCGGTTGTCCGCTGCAAAAGTTTGAACTATGTCGATTACCCCTGAAGAGATTGCCCATCTCGCCCATCTTGCCAAATTGAAGACCGATCAAGAGACCTCTGCGTTCTATGCGGTACAACTGACACGCATCCTGGCATTGATCGAACAGATGAATCAGATCAACACCGAGGATATCGAGCCGATGTCTCACCCCCAGGATATGGCATTGAGATTAAGGGAGGATATTGTAACCAAGACCGATCACCGGGAAGCATATCAGACCATTGCGCCTGAAGCCGAGGCCGGTCTGTATCTGGTTCCCAAGGTGATCGACTGAGATCATGATGCGGTCACAAAAGTTGTTATGCCAGCCCTGTTGTCTGATGACTGCCCTGCCGGTTCACAGGTGTCTGAGCGCCCGGACAGGTCAACAGGACAAGCCGGTCCTATCATGATAGGGTTCGGATAGCGAACCAGTCGACAATCATTTTTCGTTTCCGATGTCCGGCTAATCCGGAGACAGACGAGCTATCGGGGAAAGGGGTCGCATCATCCAAATCATCTTGTACATAAGTAATCCAGTAACATAAATAATGCAAGAAAACTCGATTTTGTCCCATGCCAGTGCATTGCGTAAAGGCACCTATTCCAGTGTCGAACTGACCGAGTATTACCTGCATCGGATCGCATCCAACGAACATCTGAACGCTTTTATTACGGTGGTCGCGGAACAGGCGATGGCACAGGCCAGACAGGCAGATGAAAGATTGAGAAAGGGAACGGCAACAACGCTGACCGGTGTCCCTCTGGCGCACAAGGACTTGTTCTGCACTGAAGGGATATTGACCAGTTGTGGTTCGAGAATGCTCTCGAATTTCATCTCGCCGTATGATGCGACCGTGGTCAAGAAACTCAAGGCACAGGGCATGGTGACCGTTGGGAAAACCAACATGGACGAGTTTGCGATGGGTTCATCCAACGAGAACAGTTATTTCGGACCGGTCAAAAACCCCTGGAATCTCGATACCGTTCCCGGTGGTAGTTCCGGCGGTTCAGCCGCAGCGGTAGCGGCTCGACTGGTGCCGGTGGCCACCGCAACCGACACGGGGGGATCCATTCGACAACCCGCTGCCTTTTGTGGCTTGACCGGCATCAAGCCCAGTTACGGCCGGGTGTCCCGTTTTGGTATGGTGGCCTTCGCCTCTTCGCTTGATCAAGGGGGCGTGCTGAGCCGTAGCGCGGAAGATGCTGCGTTGGTATTGCAGGCGATGGCGGGGTTTGACGACAGGGATTCCACTTCCCTGTCCGAGCCGGTACCTGACTATATGGCTGGTTTGAACGAATCGATTACCGGCAAGATTATTGGATTGCCCAAGGAATTTTTTACTGATGATGTTGGAAGTGATGTTGCTCAGGCGATTCAGGAGGCCCTTCGTCAACTGAGATACCTGGGAGCGAAAACGGTCGAAGTCGAACTGCCCAACAGTCATGTTGGTATTCCCTGCTATTATGTTCTGGCTCCGGCTGAAGCCTCATCGAACCTCTCGCGCTTTGACGGCGTACGCTACGGTTACCGGGCGGATCAATATCATGATCTTGATGACATGTATGCCAGGACCCGTGCACAGGGCTTTGGTACCGAAGTGCAAAGGCGTCTGATGATCGGCACCTATGTCCTGTCATCGGGGTATTATGATGCCTATTACATCAAAGCCCAGAAATTACGTCGTCTGATTGCGGATGATTACCGCAAGGCATTTACGAAATGTGATCTGGTGCTAGGGCCCACCACGCCCCATTCGGCCTTTTTGATCGGGGAAAAGAACGACGACCCTATTGCCATGTACCTGAATGACATATTCACCAACTCCGCGAATCTGGCCGGGTTGCCGGCAATTTCCGTACCGGCGGGATTTGATCGAACCGGCCTGCCGATTGGGCTGCACCTGGTTGGGCGTTATCTCGATGAATCAACGCTGTTGAACGTTTCCCATTGTTATCAACGGGAAACAGGTTGGCACCAGAAGATACCGGAGAACTGCGAATGATCAAATGGGAGACGATCATCGGGCTGGAGGTGCATGTTCAGCTCAAGACCCGAAGCAAGATTTTTACCGGTGCCTCTACCGCTTACGGTGCTCCACCGAATACCCAGGCCTGCGATGTCAGTATTGCGCTGCCGGGCGTGTTGCCGGTGATGAATCGGGCGGCGGTCGAACTGGCGGTCAGATTTGGGCTTGCCATTGGAGCAAAAATAAATCAACGATCAATTTTTGCCCGAAAGAATTATGTTTATCCGGATCTGCCGAAGGGCTATCAGATCAGCCAGAATGATGCCCCGATTATCGGACGTGGAGTGCTCGATATCACAATCGATGATAACACCCGGCAGATCGGTATTACCCGGGCACATCTTGAGGAAGATGCAGGCAAGTCATTGCACGAGGATTTTCACGGTTATTCCGGGATCGACCTCAATCGAGCCGGCACCCCGCTACTGGAGATTGTCTCCGAGCCGGATATGCGTTCCGCTCGTGAAGCGGTTGCCTATTTGAAAAAACTCCATCGTCTGGTGCGTTACCTTGACATCTGTGATGGCAACCTTCAAGAAGGGTCCTTCCGTTGTGATGCCAACGTGTCTGTCCGGTCACAGGGTCAACGCGAACTGGGAACAAGAACCGAGTTGAAAAATATCAATTCATTTCGATTTGTGGAAAAAGCGATTGACTATGAGGTCACTCGGCAGATCGATATTCTCATCAACGGTGGAACGATCATGCAGGAAACCCGATTGTATGATGCAGACCGGAACGAAACCCGTCCCATGCGTACCAAGGAAGACGCCCATGACTATCGTTATTTTCCGGATCCGGATTTGCCCGAGATGGTTCTGGATGACGGATTTATTGAAGCCATCGGTCGATCCATGCCTGAATTACCCGACCAAAGGCAACACCGTTTTACTGTCGACATGGGGCTGAACCCGAATGATGCCCAAAAACTGGTTTCTGAGCGGGCCGTTGCCCATTATTTTGAAGCCGTTTGTGCTCAAAGCGTTGCGCCTCCCCAAAGGGTTGCCAACTGGATAAACGGCGAATTGAGCAGTGCACTGAACCGACACCAGCTGAGCATCGAGCAATCTCCGGTTGACAGCCTGCGGTTGGCCACTTTGCTCGACCGGGTCGAGGATCAGACCATTTCAGGGAAAATCGCCAAAGAGCTCTTTTTGCTGTTGTGGGACAGTGACCGGACGGTGGATGACATCATCAGGGAAAAAGGATTAAAACAGATGACCGACGCCGGTGAAATAGAAGCGATCATCGACACCGTGCTCGAGAACAGTGAAAAACAGGTCAATCAATACAAACAGGGCAATCAGAAAATTCTCGGTTTTTTTGTCGGGCAGATCATGAAACAGACCGGTGGCAAGGCGAACCCCAGGCAAGTCAATGAAATCTTGCGAAATAAACTCGACTAACGCGCAGATTTGATGTAAAAGGTGACTCTACGCGGGCCTGTAGCTCAGTTGGATAGAGTATCTGGCTTCGAACCAGATGGTCGGGGGTTCGAGTCCCTCCGGGCCCGCCAGTTCAGTCATCGGATTTTCAGGAACAATTCAGGGCGTGTTGTGATCGGACGCACAAACCCACGGTGGACAAAGCGTGCGAAGGGGTCATGAGAAGGCCACCAACCCAGAATCAGTCATTGTCGTAATCCCGGTCCAGCGGGCGAAGCGTTTCAATATCGATCATGCACCGTGCAAATCGAACTGGAAAGCCCTATTGATCATTCCTTCTCGATGTCTGTCCTGGCGTCCTGTTGAACCCTATCGATTTTTTTGCCGGTGGTGAAACCGGATGCGGGTCATCACAAATAACATTAATGCGGCGACAACGATAGAAGGCCCTGATGGCGTATCCAGTTCTGCCGAGGCCAGTAACCCCCCGACAACCGCAAGCACCCCGGCGACCGCCGCACCGGCGGCCATTTTTTCGGGGCTGGTTGCAAAGCGCCGCGATGATGCCTGTTGCGGACAATACATGACCCAGTCTGGTATGCGCAGTGTCTAGAGCACAATAACGACCCCTCCAGTTCGTACAAATCAAGTACTCACGAACGATTCAGAGCGATTACAAAGAACAAAGGAACAACGGTTGATAACACGACAACCCACTCGGATAGAAAGGCTCCTGCAGCAAGTCTCGACGTTCCACTGGTTTGGTCAATCTTATGCCAAGGTATGAAATAATTGGGCAGACCCGTCTTCGATAGATTTGATTCGGGCAGCATTATTTTCAGGGGACATGATCGAATGAAACAAAATCAAGCAGATGATTCCGGGTTGGCGATTGGTTTTAAGATTGATCACTGGCGGTCAGCCTCCCGACCCAATCAGGATACTCTGACGGGCCGTTATTGCTGTTGTGAGCCACTCAACATGGAGAAACACAGCGAACAGCTTTATTCCGCTTATCGACAGGACAAGGAAAATCAGATTTGGACCTACCTTCCCTACGGCCCGTTCCAGAATATCAATCGCTATAGGGAATGGATGACAAGCACCTGTTTTAATGGTGACCCTTGCTTCTATGCAGTCATCGATGGCAACACCCATCTGGCCGTTGGCGTTGCCAGTTATCTTCGGATGGATCCGCAAAATGGTGTCATCGAAGTCGGACATATCAATTATTCCCCCCAACTACAGGGGACCGTTGCATCGACTGAGGCAATGTATCTGATGATGAAAAATGCTTTTTCCTTGGGGTACCGACGATATGAATGGAAGTGTAACGCGTTGAATTTTAAATCCCGACAGGCAGCCTTGCGTCTTGGTTTCCAGTACGAAGGGATCTTTCGCCAAGCCGCAGTGGTCAAGGGTCGGAATCGAGATACGGCCTGGTTTGCCATGATCGACCTTGAATGGCCCGCCTTGCAGCGTGTTTTCGAATCCTGGCTCGATCCGCAGAATTTCGATCGCAACGGGGTACAGAAATCAGCCCTCTCGATGTTAACTCGAAAAGCGTTGAGGGCAACCACAAGTCAGAGGGGATATCGGGGGAACCAAATCGGCTTTGCGATTCGCTCCGTTCAATCTGCCGACTTCACTGAGTGGACTCGGGTTTACCGCGGTTATGCCGATTTTTATCAGGTGCCGATGACCCAGACTGTCCTCGATACGGTATGGGCATGGCTCATGGACGAAGATCACGAAATGGAAGGATTGGTTGCGGTGCAGGATGCCCGTCTTTGTGGGTTGGCCCACATACGACGGATGCCTAATCCACTTCGTGGTATTGAAATCGGTTTTCTGGACGATTTATTTGTGGAACCGGCTTCACGGGGCAACAAGGTGGGTGAAGCCCTGTTTGAAGCACTACGGGAACTTGCCAGACAACGCGGATGGTCAAAAATCAGATGGATTACAGCCGATGACAACTACCGTGCCCGCGCACTTTATGACAAGGTCTCAAACAAAACGATGTGGAATACCTACGAAATGGCCATTGAGTAACATCGTCCTTGCGCTCGCTGGTAGTGACCATCTCGCGAGACGGTCTGATCAGGTGTACTACGGGAACGTCCAAAGATGAGGCCGCACCGTTGTCTTATTTTCCGGATCCTGCTTTTTGTTCCATCGCTGTCAGTATCCCTCTTAACATCTTGATTTCCTGCTGACGGGGATTGGCCCGATTGAACAAACGGGTCAGTTTTCGAAGTAGTTTGCCTGAACGGCCATCGATAAATTCAATCTGCTCAAGCACAGCGGCCAAGTGGGCGTAAAACTGACGCATCTCGTGTGCATTCGCTTTCGGCTCGCTCAGCTCAAGCGACGGCGTGACATCAGTCGCCGCAAGGGTGCGTCTGAGCTCATACAGCAACACCATGACGGCCGAACCCAGATTCAAAGACGCAAACCCAGTCTCTGCGGGAATTCGGACCAGGTAGTGACATCGTTCTATTTCCCGGTTGGTCATCCCCCTGTCTTCTCTTCCAAAACAAATGGCGACAGGTGAACAGGTTTCCTCACAAATTATTTTTTGCATGGCGTCAGCCGGTGTCAGGCAGGGCCACTCAATGGAACGCGGTCGGGCGGTGGTACCGATAACCAAGGTACAGTCGGCAATCGCCTGATCGAGATCAGGAACGACCTGCGCTTCATTCAAAATTCGATCCGCCCCTGCGGCTCTGGCATTGGCAACCGGACTGGGAAACTGTCGGGGACTGACCAGGGTCATCTGTTTTATGCCCATATTCGCCATGGCCCTGGCACTCGCCCCGATATTGCCTGGATGTGTAGGTTCTATCAGTACGACTCGGATATAATGCAATGCTTTCATGTCAAGATTCTGCCGCAAGCTTTCGATCAATGGAACGGTTTGTTGGTATTTAGGAGAGTAGATTCAGATGAATCCAATCATTAACACAGGCATCAAGGCCGTCCGTCGCGCCGGCAATCTCATTATTCGCTACCTGGATCGACTCGATCGACTCACTGTCAAGCGAAAAGGATACAATGATTTTGTCAGTGAAGTCGATCGGATGGCAGAAGACGAGATGATTGATATCATTCACTCCCTCTATCCCGCTCACCGGATTCTCGCCGAGGAAAGCGGGCAACAACGTTCGCCACCCCATGACGTTCCGCCGAAAGAATCGGTCGAGTGGATTATTGATCCACTCGATGGTACGACCAATTACCTTCATGGACACCCGCATTTTTGTGTCTCCCTTGCCGTTAGAATCAATGACCGCATTGAACATGCGATTGTCTTTGATCCGTTGCGCGATGAAATTTTTACCGCCAGCCGGGGACAAGGAGCCCAGTTGAACAACCGTCGTATACGGGTCAGTGGCCAGAGGAAACTTGGCCAGTCGATCATCTCCACCGGTATTTCGACTCTTGACGCTATCCACTGTGATGCATGGATGGACAGTTTCAAGGCCGTGTTACTCCGGACCAATACGGTTCGTTACTCGGGCTCGGCGGCGCTGGACCTCGCATATGTCGCTAGTGGACGTGTGGACGGTTATTGGGAACCGGGACTCAAAATCTGGGATATTGCCGGCGGAACACTGCTGGTCAGGGAAGCCGGCGGCTATGTTGCTGATTTTGCCGGACAACAGGATTTTCTTGTCAGCGGTCATGTTGTGGCAGGCAATCAGGGTATTTTCAGCGAGCTGATGAGCATTATCAAAAACAAGGCTGGCCAGATGCAGTGAACAAGCCGTTGTCACTTCCCTGAATACAGCGACCCTGAAGGATCGTCTGGCCGACCACACGCCAATGATGCGCAGGTGTTTTTACGTTGACATAATAAGGTATTTTTTGATTTTTCACGTAAAGCTACACTATAGGTTACAGTTTTTTTAAGGGGCTATAAAATTCTGAATAGTTGCGATTTGCTCGCCATCACACGCCTTCAATCGATGAATGACGAGTACACATGCGGCCATGCAAAGCCTGTTGTACGAACGCCATGGAAACATTCTTTTTCGACTCGACAATTGCCGAATCTGACTGGCCACGGCGTCAGTCTGGTTCAAGCTAGTGTCCTGTATCATTAATTAATTTACAGTAGGATCCGATCGATTCGATGATTTCATCGGCGGTCTTGGTCCAGATAAAGGGTTTGGGGTCCTCATTGTGCACCGCCAGGTAGTGGTTGATCGCTTTTTCCAGCGACTGCGTACTTCGATAGGTCCCCCGACGGATCATCTGGGTGGTAATCTGGGCAAACCACCGTTCCACCAGATTGAGCCAGGAGGCACTGGTCGGGGTAAAATGCAGATGGAATCGCGGGCGCTTGACCAACCAGTTGTGAATCATCGCGGTCTTGTGGGTGGTGTAGTTGTCCAGGACCAGATGAACCGCCTGTTCTTCGGGAACCGACTGGTCGATGAGTCTCAGGAATTTCTGGAATTCAATGGAGCGATGCCGTCGATAACATTTGCCGATCACCTCGCCCGTGGCCATGTTCAGGGCGGCAAACAGGGACGTTGTGCCATGACGCGGGTAGTCGTGCGTTTGCCGCTCGGGAATCCCCGGGCGCATCGGCACGATGGGTTGGGTCCGGTCCAGGGCCTGGATTTGGGATTTTTCATCGACACACAGCACGACGGCCCGTTCCGGCGGTGACAGATAAAGTCCCACAATATCCCTGACCTTGTCAATGAACAACGGATCGGTGGACAGCTTGAAGGTTTCCACCCGATGGGGTTTCAGGCCAAAGGCACGCCAGATGCGTCCCACCGACGTCGAACTCACGCCGCACTTGTTGGCCATGCGGCGGGTACTCCAGTGGGAGGCATGGCGGGGCAGGGTTTCCAGGGTGGTGGTGATCACCTTTTCGATGTCGTCATCGTCCAGCGTACGGGGGGCACCGGGCCGCGGTTCGTCCAGCAACCCGTCGCAGCGCTTTTGCAGGAAACGGTGGCGCCATTTGCCGACCGTCACGCGGGACGTTTTCAACTGTTGCGCCACGGTCTGATCGCTGTGACCCTCGGCACAAGCCAGGATGATGCGGGCACGAAAGGCCAATGACTGGGCGGTCTTGCGGCGTCGAATCCACCGATTCAGTTCGGCCGACTCCGGGGCTGACAAGACCGGTGCCTCGCGGGTATGATGATTGGCCATGATGCCATGCTTGAAATGGGTTCGGAAGCGAGTGTATCAGGAGAATCATTTATGTCAGCGCAAATCTGTAATGTCCCCTTTTAGCAATTCTAAAATGTCCCCTTTTTCATTGAGGGGACATCATGCCAAAGGAGACCATTACATTGAGTATGGGGGAGCTGGACCGGGTCTCGG
>LXNI01000445.1_pt1 | contig 47574 bp, 41 predicted proteins | sample 809091 | NCBI WGS metagenome assembly LXNI01 (sample SAMN04870527, study PRJNA318959) | sponge metagenome | biome: 01000161; feature: marine sponge reef; material: water | host: Sarcotragus foetidus | place: Greece: Milos, Mediterranean Sea | collected 2013-05-29 | depth 5-7 m
GTCGAGGAGGTGCTGCGCTACGAGTCCAGCCAGATCTCCTGGCGCCGCATCACCACCTGCGACACCACCGTCGGCGGTTACGACGTGCCCGCCGGCACGCCCATCTTCTTGAACTTCGCCTCAGCCAACCGCCAGGCCGACATCTGGGAGGAGCCGGACAGCTTCGACATCCGCCGCGCCAACGCCAACCGGCACATCTCCTTCGGCAAGGGCGTCCACTTCTGCCTCGGCGCCCGCCTCGCCCGCTTCGAAACCCGGCTCGTGATCGAGATCCTGGCCGAACGCATCCCCACGTTGCGCCTCGCCCCCGGCCAGCAGCTCGACTACTTCCCCAACATCACCTTCCGCGGCCCCACCCAACTCCTCGTCGAGTGGGACGGCTCCGCCTGAGCGGAACTTGTCAGCCGGCTCGTAGCGGTGAGGCTTCGCTGCCGCCCAAGGTGACGCCGCCGGCGGGGATGGCGGCGACCTCGTGCCAGAGGCGCAGGCCGATGCGACCCTCCAGCTTGGCGACCATCGCGAGGAACGAGTCGAAGATGGCGAGGTGCGTGGGGTGCGACTTGGCCCACTGTTCGAGGGAGCGCAGCTCGTCGAACCAGCCCACGAAGCTGGTGGACTCCAGGTCCTCGCCGTCGAGGGTCTGCTCGCGCAGGAAGCGGGCGGACAGGCAGCCGGTCGCGGGATGGTCGTCCAGGAAGTCGATGCCCGCGGTGAGGTTGGGCTCCACCTCGCCGAAGTAGATCTCCCGCTCGCGCTCGTCGCAGTGGGTCCAGATCTGCCCCGAGCGGATGAGGCAGACGTTCCCGGGCACCAGTCCTCCGGGCTCAGCCCGCAGGTCGGAGCCGGCGGAGGCACCGATGCGGTCCCGCGCCGCGCCCCAGTACTCGTGGACGTCGGTCAGCGCCGCGGGGAGCAGGTTCCGCACCCCGGGGGTGACGTGATCGGTTGAGTGCAGGGTCTCCCAGCGGTCGGCGGGGATGATGGCGGTCTCCACGACGACGCCCGGCCGAGCGACGGCGGCCATTACATCCGAGCGCACCCCCCAGCGTGTGTGGCGCAGCGGGTCGGTCCAGTACCCCAACAGGACGGCGGTGGGTTCGGAGGCGTTGACGACGCGGGCCCGTTCGGCGTGGTCGGGGATGTCATCGCCGGTGCGCACGACCTCAAGCAGCGCGTCGACGGTCGAGTCCTCGACTCCTCGCACGAACAGCATCGAGAACACGGTCCGTTCGGGCAGGTCGACGGCACTCCAGGCGGGTACTTGCGGGACGTGACCCTCGGGGCGGTTGGCGGTCATGGTTGCTCCTCTCTAGTCGAATCCTCCGAGGCCGTGCTGCCGGGGTCCGGTGGGTTGGTCTCGCCGCCGAGATAGGCGGCTTGGAGCTGGTCGGGGTGGCGGCGGATCTCGGCCGCCGGACCGCGCAGCACGATCCGCCCACGGGCCAGGACCGCTGCCTGGTGCCCGAATGCCAGTGCCCGATCGGCGAACTGCTCCACGAGGAGGACGCCGATGCCACCGGCGGCAAGTTCAGCGACCGTGGCCAGCACGCGCTCCACGATGACGGGCGCCAGGCCGAGGGACAGCTCGTCGATCATCAGCATCCTGGGCCTGCCCAGCAGGGCTCGGGCCAGCACGAGCATCTGCTGCTCGCCGCCCGAGAGCAGCGACGCCGCAACTGCAGCGCGCGGCTCCAGTTCGGGGAAAAGCTCGAACGCCACCCCGATGCGCCGGCGCGGCGCGACGACGACCAGGTTCTCCGCGACGGTCAGGTCTCCGAAGACCTCGCGCCCCTGCTGCACGTAGGCCAAGCCGGCACGCACCCGCTGCCGCCGGGACCGGCGACCGATGTCGGTGCCGTCGAGGTAGACCCGCCCCGAGCGAAGCGGGGCCACGCCGGCGAGGCCGTCCAGCAGCGTGGACTTGCCGACGCCGTTGGCGCCCAGCAGTACCGTCACCTCACCGGCTGCGACCTCCAGATCCACGTCGCGCACCACCGGCGCTCCGGCGCGGTCGACGCAGGCTCCCTCGATGCGCAGGCCGGTCACGACGGCTCCGCTCCGCCGTTGGACGCACCGAGATAGGCGGCCACCACCGCGGCACGAGCCAGGACCTCCCCGGGCGGCCCGTCGGCGATAACGCGCCCGAAGTTCAGGACGACGACCCGGTCGCAGGTGGCGGCCACGACATCCAGGTCGTGCTCGATGAGCAGCACCGCTGAGCCGAACACGGCAGGGATGGCGGATAGCGCCGCCACGAACCGCTCCCGGACGTGACCGGCGAGGCCGGCGGCCGGTTCGTCCAGCAGCACCACGCGTGGTCGGGACACGACGGTGCCGCAGACCTCCAGGATGCGCCGGGTGCCCACGTCCAGCGACCGCACGGGGACGGTCGCCGGCGGCAGCCCGAAGTGAGCCAGTGCCTCGGGCAACCGCAGCCCCGAGCCGCCCGCCGCCAGGTCCAGATAGCCGCCGACGGTGAGGTCCAGTGGAACGTGGCTCTGCTGGAATGAGCGTCGCAGGCCGCGGCGGGCCCGCAGGCGAGGAGCCAGGCGGCCGAGGTCCTCCCCGGCGAGGGTCACTGTCCCATCGTGATCGCCGACAAACCCCGTCGCGGCGTCCACCAGCGTGGACTTGCCGGCGCCGTTGGGGCCGATGAGCCCCAGGATCGTCCCGGGCGCCAAGTCCAGCGACACGTCGTCGAGCGCCTTCACAGCCCCGTAGGAGACGGCGACGTCGCGGAGAGACAGGACGGCGCCCCCGTCACTGGGATCCCCGGATGGCCTGATCACCGGATCGGCGGCGTGGACTCTCCCGGGGGGATCGTTGGCCGGCCGTTCACCGATGTCGGGCGAAGTGGCGCCCGCCCCGGCGATTGCGGGGACCGGTGCGGGCGCCGCAGCGGGGGAGCGGAGACGCCGCAGGCCGGCCCGCAACGCGGCCGAGAGCCCGCCCGCGCCACCGCTGAGCGCCACGAGACCGCCGGCGGCGAAGATCATCGGGGCGATGTCCTGGGGGAGTCCCAGGTCGCTCAGGAAGTTGGGAATCAGCCGGCCGAACAAGCCCGCAAGGAGGGCGCCCTCGAAGTGCCCGGTGCCGAACATCAACGCCGCGGTGAGGATCGTCATGGATTCGAGAGGCTCGAAGCTGGCCCCGCTTACGACGCCGTTGAGGGCGACCAGCAGCCCGCCCGCCAGGCCCGCGATTGCGGCGCTGACCGCGAACGCCGAGAGCTTGGTCCGGACCACGCTGCGGCCCAGCGCGGCCACGGCCCGCTCGCTGCGCCGCACCGAGAACCACCAGCGGCCAAGGCGTGCCCGGCGCAGCGCGGCCACGGCGACCGCCACGAACCCCAGCGCGACGGCGACCAGACCGAAGAAGCCGGCGTCGCTGTCGGCGAAACCAGGAGGATGCACCCGGTTGCCCTCCAGGAGGCCGGGGAAGCCGTCGGCGAAGATCACCCGCGACACCGCGGCGCTGAACACCAGCGTGAACACCGCCAGGTTCAGGCCCCGGAGGCGCAGCGCCGGGATGCCCACCAGGACGCCGACGGCCAGCGCCACGAGCGCGGCGAGCGGCAGCTGCGCCAGGAAGGGCAGGTCGGTGCGGTGGCTGAGCCAGCCCACGGTCCAGGCACCGATGCCGGCGAAGGTCATCTGGCAGAGCGACAGCAGCCCGGCGTTGTCGTAGATGACGCCCACGCTGACCGCCACGAGGGCGGTGATCAGGGCGCTGGTCAGCAGGAACAGCCAGAACTCATCGGCGAAGCGGCCGATCAGTACCACTCCGGCCACGTAGGCCGTGGCGCCGGTGATCTCAGCGCGCCGCATCCCAGACCTGCTTGCGCTGGGTCCACAGCAGGACCACCAGGGCGATGAGGAACGGCACGGCGCCCCGGTACTCCGCCCAGGAGGTGCGGTAGGAGGACAGCGACTCGATGACCGCCACGACGATCCCGCCGACGAACGCCAGGGGAAGGCTGCGGAACGCGCCGATCAGCGCCGCCGCCATGGCCGGGAAGATCAGGAACCCCAGGCTCGAGAAGCCGCCCGGCAGGTTCGACGCCACGACGACCATCCCGAAGGCGGAGACGGCGCCGGTGAAGCCCCACACCAGGGCAGCGCGGGCGTAGATCGGAACGCCCAGCAGTTCGGCAGTGACCGGTCGCTCGGACATGGCCCGCACCTGCGATCCCAGGCGCGTGCTCCGCAGGATCCAGGTCATGGCGATCACGGTGAGGATCGCCGCGCCGACCACGATGAGGCTGCTGAGGGTGACGACCACGTTGCCCGCCGACCAGGACACGCCCGGGAACAGCACCGGCACGCTCCGGGGGGCGTCGCCGAAGATGCGGAACCCAACGGCGAAGAATCCGACGGTGGCGGCGATCATGGCTGCGGTCCGGGCCGCGGCGGTGGCCTCGGCGAAGAACCGGGCGAAGATCAGGCCGGTGAGCGTTGCCAGGGCGCCGGCGAGGGCGATGCCTGCAGCCATGGCCGCGCCGATGGGCCAGCCGTGACCGGAGGCGACCGCGGTGGTGTAGGCGCCGAACGCCCCGACCACGGCACACGTGAAGTTGACCACCCCGGCCATCCGGTACAGCACGACGATGCTGACGCCCAGCATGGCGTAGGCACCGGCGGCAGCCAGAGCGGCGACGGTCAGGGTGACCAAGTGTTGGTGGTCCCACCCGCCGGAGCGCCGCCGCCGGGGCGGTCAGTTCGGCAGCACGACCCATTCGTCGAGAGCGGTCACCCAGACGCCGTCCTGGAGCACCACGAACTTGCTGGCCTGGTTCGGTGCGTGGTTCGGCGCGTCACCGAACGAGTAGGGGGTGCCGAGCAGCGGCGTGTCATAGCGATCAAGGGCGAGCAGCGCCGCGGCCACCGATTCACGGGTGATCTCACCGTCGATGCTACCGAGCACGTCGGTGAAGATCGTGGCCGCCAGGTAGCCGCCCTGGGCGAACGACGTGAGCGCCACGCCGCTGTCGACCATGAGTTGGCGCCAGTCGTTCAGCACGGGCGACGTGGATCCGTACGGCTCGAACTCGGAGTTGGCCTGCAGGCCACCGCCGGCGCTGCCGAGTTGGCCGGCGATGGAGTCGGTGTAGTACGAGGTGAGGCCGATCCAGGTGATGTCACCCAGCCCCTGCGCCTCGATGGCCCGCCCCACGGCCAGAGCGTGCGGCTCCACGCCGTCGATGACGACCGCCTGGCAGCCGGCGTCGCGGGCCTGCAGCATCAGCGGCGTCGGGTCGTCCTGCAGCGTGGCGGCGGCGATCCGGAACGTCAGGGACTTGCCGGTTAACTCCTCCCAGCGGGCCACCGCGGCATCGAAGGCCGGCGCCAGGTCGGGCACCACGAAAAGGTTCACGTTGCAGACGTTCTCGAAGCCGAGCGTCTCGGAGGCGTAGAACAGCGACACAGTGATACCGGCGTAGGGACCGGTGTTGACCGGCGAGATGTTCGGCGACAGGAAGCACAGCGGGTCGACGCCGGTGCCCTGGATGGAGTACACCCCGGCGTCGGCGTAGAGGCCGGCGTTGATGACGCACTCGAGGGTGCTGGCCGAGCCCACCATGGCCACCACATCATCCTGCTCCACGAGCTTGCGAGCCGCGGTGGCGGCACCCTCGGGCGTCCCGCCGTCGTCCTCGATGATCAGTTCGATGGGGTGCCCGTCGATACCGCCTGCGGCGTTGACGCGGTCGAAGACAGCCTTGGCCGCCTCAGAGGCCTCAGGGAACAGCGCGCCGCCGGTCAGGGAGCTGATGTTGCCGACGCGGATCGGCTCGCCGGTGGCCTCGGCGGGAGGTGGCGGTTCGGCGGGAGGTGGCGGCGGGGGTTCCGGCGCGGCCTCCGCCTCGGTCGGCGGCGGCGCGGCCTCCGGCTCGGTGGCGGGCTCGGCCTCCGCAGGGGGCGGCACGGGCTCCGGTGCCGCCTCGGCCTCGGTGGCGGGGGTCGGCGCCGGCGCCGGGGCCGGTGGCTCGGCGGCCCCCTCGTCGTCTGAGGCGCAGGCGGCCACCAGCAGAACGATGGCGGCGAGCACCGTCGGGAAGAGCAGGCGGCGCCTGCGTGTGTGTTGCCTCATGATGTCCTCGCTTTCGGGTATGCGTGACGGCATCTCAGGCCGTTGCGGGCTGTGGAAGTTCCTCGGACGCCTCGTCGCTGTCGCTCGGCGCGGCGAGCCCGGCGCCGACGATCTCGACGGCCGGCTGCGGTCGGGGATCGAAGACCAGCCGGGTCACGTCGGGGCGCGAGTAGTGGCCGCTTGGATCCTGGGCGACCTTCGACAGGGGGATCAGCGACAGGTCGATCTCGGCGTAGACGAGTCCCTCGCTGTGCTCGTCGAGGAGGTTCGAGATGATCCGCCCGTCGGGGGCGTAGATGCGGCTGCAACCGCCGCCGCCGACACCGCCCAGCAGGGCGCGCTGTTCGTCGTCCTGGCAGAACAGCTCCAGACCGGCCTCGCCGGTCACGGTGGTCGCGGCGATCGTGAAGCACGAGCCCTCCACCGCGTACACCTGCGTGGCGTTCATGTTCACGTCGGTGTCGAGGGCGTTGGCCAGCCCGCGGTAGAGGCAGAAGGAGGGCCAGCTCGCCACGTGCACCTGCTCGCCCTGGCTGTACATGGCGAACTTGGTGAGCGGCTGCAGGTGCTCCCAGCAGTTCAACGCCCCGAGCCGGCCGATGCCGTCCACGTCCTGCACGTGCAGGTGGCTGCCGTCGCCCTGGCCGAACAGGGCCCGCTCCACGTGGGTGGGCTTCAGCTTGCGGCGGGCGAACAGCACCTCGCCGTCGGCGCCGAAGGCGAACTGCGCCATGTACAGCGACCCCCGGTCCCTCTCGCTGGCGCCGAACACCACGGTGATGTCGTTGTCGGCGGCCGCCCGGGCGAGCCTCTGGAACGCCTCGTCGCCGACGGTGACGGAGTTCTCGTGGTAGCGCTGAACGAACTGCATGCCCCAGGCCTGCGGCCCCAGCCACAGGAAGTGCGGGTAACCGGGAATCCACGTCTCGGGGAATGCCACGAGTCGGGCATCGTTGGCCGCCGCCTCGGCGATCAGACCGGCAGCCTTCTCGACTCCGGCGTCCACGTCGAGCCAGCACGGCTCCGCCTGCACTGCGGCGGCGACGAACGGGGCGGCTGCAGTCATGGCGACTCCTTCACCGATGCGGGTTGACCGGTGGAGGAGGGCCACCCGGCGAGGTTTCCCCACCTCGCATGCGGCGCGGGGCGGACGGTGCGCTGCAGTGAAGCGTGGCGGTTCTCTCCACCATGATCAGCACGCTACGAAGGGGCCCGCGAGGGCTTCAATCCTTACAGCGTCTAATCTCTTGTCTCAGAGTGCACTCTCTTATGCGCTGGGAGAACGTTCCTCCCGGCACAGGTCGGGAGGCCCAGGTTGGTCACAACAGCGAACACCGAGACGGTCGCCGGCCGGGATCGCTTCGATTTCTGGCATGAGGTCATCTGCTCGGCGTTCGTGCGGCTCGAGGCCGAGACGCTGCCTTCCGAGCAACCCTTCCAGGCCGAGATCTCCAGCAGCGATCTGGGCGTGCTGGCGCTCAGCCGGGTGCACGCGCAGCCTCACACGGTCCACCGCTCGCCGTCGCTGATCTCCACCGAACCCCGCGATGAGGTGCTCGTCTCGCTGCAACTCAGCGGTGTCGGGGTCGTGATCCAGGACGACCGCCAGGCTGTCCTGGAGGCGGGCGACTTCGCGCTCTACGACACCACCCGGCCCTACAACCTCGTCATGCCCGAAGAGTTCGACATGCTCGTGCTGCAATTCGATCGCCAATTCCTGCTGGAGCGCTGCCCGTTTCCCGAACCGCTGACCGCGGTGCGCATGCGCAGCGACGGCAACGTGACCGCCCCGGTCTCGGCGTTCCTGCGCTCGCTGGAGCCCTTCGCCTCCGGTGAGGAGAACGCCGTTTCCCGGCAGCTCGCCGCGAGCGCGCTCGACCTGGTCGGCGTGGCTCTGGCGGACCACTTCGGCGATGCCATGGCGCCGGGGTCCAGCGGCACCAAGCACTTCCTGCGGGCCTGCACCTACATCAACGCCTATGCCGACGACCCCGACCTGGATCCGGCCCGCATTGCCTCCTCCATCGGCGTCTCGCTGCGCTACCTCCACCAGCTCTTCCGGGATCACAACACAACGGTCACCACCTACCTCATGCGCCGGCGCCTGGCCCGCTGCCGCGACGACCTCGTCTCCGCCCAGCACCGCGCCAAGACCATCACCGACATCGCCTTCAGCCACGGCTTCAAGTCCCCGGCACACTTCTCGCGCTGCTTCGCCGAGGCCTACGGCACCACCCCCAGCGACGCCCGCCGGACGGCGTTCTCGGCTTCTCCGTAGCGGCCTGGCGCGCCGGCCGGTCAGGGGTGGGTGCCCGCGGCGACGAGGTCGGCGATGCTGCGTGTCAGGGAGGTGTGCAGGGCGAGCAGCGTCTCGGTGCGGCGCACTTCGTCGATGGCGGCGATCCGCTGCAGAATCTCGTGGAGGTCGTCGTTGGTCGGTGCCACGACCCGCACGAGAAGGTCGCCACGCCCGGTGACGGTGTGGATCTCGAGGACCTCGTCCACCTCCGACAGCGCGCTCACGGTGGCGTCGTGCGCTCCCTGGGCGATGACGAGCGTCACGAAGGCGCAGACGCCGAACCCGGCGGCGCGCTGGTCGATGTCGGGGCCGTAGCCCACGATGACCTTGCGGGCCTCGAGGCGCCGGATGCGATCGCGCACCGTGCCCCGGGCGAGGCCCGTCAGTCGGGCTATCTCGGCGGTGCTGCTGCGGGGTTGGTGGCGCAGCACGCCGATGAGTCGGCGATCGATGTCGTCGGGAGGGATGTGCAGACTGCGCGCGTCGGGCATTCTCTGTCACCTCAGATTCTGTGATTCTGATTCGAAATCACAGTAATGCTAGACAGAATGATCAATCTTATGGCACTAGAGCGATCATTATGGTTGGCTTCCTCCTGCACTACCGGCCAGAACCGAAGCAGGAGGAGCAAGCCCCATGGCACATCTCAAGAAGGTCGATCACGTCACCTACGCCTGCGAGAAGGGCTCCATCGAGCGTTGGGCCTGGTTCCACATCGAGGTGGAGGGGGGAACGCTCATCAACCGGATCGACGACGTGAGCCCCGATGATCCCGACTCCAGCATGAAGCTCTGGTGCATCGACTACGGCGACTTCGGCGTGGCGCTCGTCGAGGGGATCGATCGGGCCGAACGGTCGCAGGTGACGAGGTTCGTCGAGCGACATGGCGACCACTCCTGCCAGCACGTCGCCTTCGAGACCCGAGACCTCGATGTGTTCACCGCACACGTCGAACGGATGGGGGGAAGCGTCCGCGGCCCCAAGCTGGTGCGCCACGACGGGTTCGGCGTGCTGGAGCAGCTCTTCGCCCGTGGCTACGAGGCGGGCCAGGCGGACGAGGTGCAGTTCCCGGAGTATGTGCAGCGCCCCGGAGGCCGAGCCGGCGACGGGGCGGCGATCACGTTCGCCTTCGAGACCGGGCAAGGGTTCTATGCGCAGATCTCCGAGGCGGTGACCGGTGGTGACGTCGAGCCGTTCTTCGACTTCTCGTTGATCCCGCAGGACTGGAGCGTTCCCGAGCCCGCACCCCGGGCCGCGGCAACCTGAGACTGCGACACTGCGCGAACCACATCCCCGCTTGCCGGGTGAATCCCCGGCGGGAGGTTCTGGCTCGCGGCAGTCTTACGGGCGCTCGACGCGGCGGCGGGCGTCCTCGGGGGACTCGGCGGCCCTGGAGGCTTCGATGCCCTGCTTGCGATCCAGGGGGAACGGTTTCATGCCGTCGGCGCCCGGGGGCGCCACCGCCGGCGGGAAGAGCGCGAACGAGGCCTCGTCGCGCGGCTTCTTCCCGATGCTCAGTCCCCGGGTGTTGGCTCCCTTGGGCGGGGCTAACGACCCGAGAACAGTATCATTAGAACCCGGACGGCCCGAACACCGAGCGGACCGCTCGGAGGTGCTCGCCGGCGGTTTGCCCGCAGGCGTCGAGGTCTCCTGATCGATGCAACGGACTGTACCGACTGGTGTGAGATCGACGATGTCGGGCACCGTGGGGGCGGAGTGGCTCGCGCTCGCGGCAATCGGGCTGTGCCAGAATCTCGCGATGGCCGTAACGGACGGGATCTACTACGACATCTGCGGCGAAGGTGTCCCCGTCCTGGTGATGCACGGGGGTCTGGGGCTCGACCACCAGTACCTGCGGCCGGCCCTCGATGACCTGGCCGGCTCCGCCCAGATGGTGTTCTACGACCACCGGGGCAACGGGCGGTCCGCGCCGGTCGAGGATTGGGACGATGTCACGTTGGACTCCCTGGCGGACGACGCCGAGGCGCTTCGCCAGGCACTCGGCTTCGACCGGTTCGTCCTCTACGGGCACTCCTACGGGGGGTTCGTGGCGATCCACTACGCGCTGCGATACCAACGCCATCTGGCGGGGCTGATCCTTGCGGGCACCGCGGCCAATCTCGGGCACCCGCCCGATATTCCCGGCGACGCAGATCCCGACGCTGTCGCGGCGTTCGGCGCCCTCTTCAGCGGACCGATGAGTTCCGACGGCGACTGGGCTGAGACGTGGTCTCGGGCGCTGCCCCTCTACTGGCCGGGGATGGACCGCGACGCTGCCGCCGGCATCCATCGCCGCACGATCTACCGGGCCGACGCCTGGAACCGCGGCCTGGCGGCCCTGGCCGGCTACGACGCCCTCGAGGCGATGGGCACCATCGAGGTTCCGACGCTCCTGCTTTGTGGGAGGAAGGATTTCATCTGCGGCCCGGTCGGTCACGAGGAGATGCACGCGGTGCTCCCGAGATCGGAGTTGGTGATCTTCGAGGACAGCGGCCACTTCCCGTTCCTGTCCGAGCGCGGGCGTCACCGGGACGCCGTCGGAGGCTGGCTCCGCTCCCTCTGAGCGGCGCAGTCCGGCGCTGCGCTGCTGCTCGATCGTCGCACTGGCGATCCGCCTCGCCGTGTTCGGGCATCGATGGCTTGACACCCGGTGTCTCCCTCAATATTATATGCACGGTAATATACTTGCTGGCACGGCTGAGGTCGGGCCAGGGGGGAGGTAGCCATGAGTGGCGTCCGACGAGGAATTCTCTGGACCTGTGCGCTGGTCGTTCTCGCGCTCGTGGGTTCGGCGTGTGGCGATGACGGCGGGGATGCGGCGCCGGTTGAGCCCGCGCCCGCAACCGAACAGCCGGAGCCGGCGCCTCCGCCGGAACCGGCGGCTCAGCCCGAGCCCGCTGACGAGCCGGAGCCGGAGCCCGAGGTGGCCGAGCCGGCGCCTCCGCCGGAGCCGGCTGACGAGCCCGAGCCCGAGCCTGAGGTGGCCGAGCCGGCCGAGGAGCCGTCCACCGGAGGGGTTATCGGCTTCGCCTACGGCTTCGAGAACGTGCCGATCTACCAGAACGTGCTGGCACCGGCGCTCGCCGAGGCGGAGCGCCTCGGATTCCAGATCGTCGAAGGCTCGGCCATGGGTGACTGCGAGGCGCAGCTCGCCGACATCGACAACATGATCGCCTCGGGCGTGGACGCGCTCGTCGTCCTGAGCATGTGCCCGGGCGGGTACGACGCCCACTTCGCGGCGGCCCAAGCGGCCGGCATCGCCGTGGTGACCTATCTCTGGGACCATCCCGACGCCGACGGCCGGATCCTGCTGGCCGACGAGATCCCCGGGACGATCATCTCCGATCGGGCGATCGAATGGATCGACAACGAGTACCAGGGAGCGCTGGAGGACTTCTCGTGGCTGGTCCACGGGTGCCCGCCGGCACCCCCGGGGATCCAGCTGCGGACCTCGATCCCGATCGAGCGGATCACCGCGCACACCGGCGCCGCGCCGGTCGAGACGTTCTGCACGCTCGACCCGATCTCGTCGTTGGACGCCACGCTGGAGGCGTTGCAGGCCGATCCCGGGATCAACATGGTGATCGGCATCACCGAGAGTTCGGCGCTGGGCAGCTATGCGGCGTTCGAGCAGACCGAAGGCTTCGACACCGGGAACGTGTTCATCGCCGGCGTGGACGGTGAGCTTCCGGCCATCGAACTCATCGCCAACGGCGGAGGCATGGACGGCATGTACACCATGTCGGCCGCGCTGGATCTGGAAGCCGTCGGATTCGCCGTGGTCCGTGTCAGCCAGGCCGCCATCACGGGCGACGAGGCGAACTCCATCTTCCAGACGCGCCACGTGCCGATCTCCATCGACGACGTCGAGGGGGCGCAGTCGTGGTTCGAGCGGGTGTTCTCCGCCTACGGCGGTTGATCGCCGGTCGATAGATCGCCGGTCGATCTATCGCACGCCGATCTGTGGTACTCAGACTGGTATGAGCGAAGAGAACACAGGCCCCGGCGTTGACGGGTGGGAGACCGATGACGGGTTCCTCCAGAGCTACCTGCCGTTCCTGCTGCACCGCTCGTACCAGTTGCTGTCCCAGACGTTTCACGCGGGGCTCGCCGATGTGGGCCTCGACGTCACGGAGTGCCGGATCATCAATTCCCTGGCGGACTACGGGCACCTGACGCTGCAACGCATCCAGGTCCTGACGTACATCGTGCAACCCACGGCGTCGAGGGCGTGCGGACGCCTCGAGAGCCGGGGCCTGCTCACCCGCCGGACCGGGACCGATGACAAGCGCCAGCGGATCTTCGAACTCACCGAGGCCGGCCGGGCAGCCAGCCGTCAACTGATGGAGGTATCGAGCGTGGCGCTCGATGAGACACTCGTGCGGACCTCGGTGGACCCTTCCCGCCTCGAGGAGCTTCTCAAGCACTTGATTTCCGATCTGGAGCAGGGCCAGCCCGCCGACTCCACCGCCCCGCAAGGCGGGCTCGAGCAAGCATGACCGGTCTCGCCCCAACCTCGCCGGAAGGTCTGGCCGCCGCCCTCGGCGAGCTGATCCGGATTCCCAGCGTGAACCCTCACCATGCGAGTTCCCGCGCCGGCGACCAGGGCGAGGAGCGCATTGCCGCCCGGTTCGCCGAGTGGGCGGAGGGTCTCGGCGCCGAAGTGGTCGTCGATGAGGTCGCGGACCGGCGGTGCAACGTCTACGCCACGTTCCGGGGATCCTCGACGCGGACCCTGGCCATCGACGTGCACCTCGACACCGTCGGCGTCGAGCACATGGCGAGGGAACCGTTCGACGGCGTGGTGGAGGGAACACGGGTCTACGGGCGGGGCGCGGTCGACACCAAGGCGAGCCTGGCCGTGGTGCTGGGCGTCCTGGCCGAGCTTCGGGCGCAAGGCCGCCGCCCCGTGCCGACCGTCCAGGTCGTGGGAACGGTGGGCGAGGAGATGCGCGGCATGATCGGCGCCGTGCGGTACCGGGACTGGCTCAGGGACAGTGCCATGACCGTCGACCGGCTCATCGTCGCCGAGCCGACCGGTTGCGCTCCCGTGCACGGCCACAAGGGTGGGGTCGACTTCGAGGTCATCGTGCACGGCGAGGCTGCCCACTCGGCGCATGTGAACGCCGGCGTCAACGCCGTGAGCGCTGCGGCACGGGTGGTCGCCGCGATAGACACCGAGCACGCGCGCCTCGCCGGCTTGCGATGGCCGACACCGGTTGGGGCGGCATCTGTGGCAACCGTCGGGATCAACGGCGGGATCGCCCCGAACGTCGTCCCGGACCGCTGCGAGGTCCTCATCAACCGGCGCACCGCGCCCGGCGAGCGGGTCGAGGCCGTGGTGGCGACAGTGGGTGAGCTGGTGGCCGCCGCTGCCAGTCCGGCCACCGTCGATGTCGAGGTGGCCGATGGTTTCGCCGTTGACGCCTTCTACCGCGATCCGGACTCGTCGCTGGTGCAGCGAATCAGCCGGCTGGGCGGCGAGGCGCCCACGGTGGCGGCATTCGGGAGCAACGCGCTGTTCTACGGCGACATCGCCCCCGAGTTGGTGGTCTTCGGTCCCGGTTCCATCGCGCAGGCCCACAAGGCGATCGAGTGGATCGAGATTGACGAGTTGGTGCGAGCCGCGGGCATCTACCGCCGACTCTTCACGGATTCCGGCTGATGAACACCCCTGACGCGGCGGCTCCGGCGAGGTGGATCCGTCAACGGGGGTTGACCGATATCACCATCCGCTACGGCCTGGTCGCCGCGCTTGTCTTGGTGGCGGCGATCCTGGCGCTGAGTAGGGACAGGTTCCTCACCGTCACCAACATCCACACGATGCTGCTCACCAGCGCGGTGTCGATCATGATCGCGGTGCCGCTGGGCATGTTGCTGCAGTCCGGTGGGGTGGACTTCTCGGTTGGCAGCGCCCTCGGGCTGGCGGTGGTGCTGGGCGGGCACTTCATGTCCGACTTCGCCTGGCATCCGGTTCTGGCGTGCATCGCAGTCGTCGTGATCCTCGGCTTCGTCGGGATGGTGAACGGCACGCTCTGCGCTCGCTGGCACCTCTCGCCGGTCGTCGTGACGATCGGGATGCTGTTCCTGCTCCGGGGCGTGGCGTTCGTGATCACCGGTTCGGAGATCCGCCGCGACTTCGGGCGCGGGTTCGCCTATGTCGGGCGTTCGCGCACCGTCCCGTTCGACCTTCCGGCGCCCGTGCTGTGGGCCGCGGTGTGGTCGGGTGTGCTGCTCGTGGCCTGGTACCGCACGCGCTGGGGGCGGCACGCGCACGCCTGCGGGGCGGGCGAGGAAGCGGCTGTCGACGTCGGGATCAACGCGACCCGGTCGCGACTCAGCCTCTACGTTCTGGTCTCGATCGGTTCGGGGCTCGGTGGGCTCATCCAGCTGTCCCGGCTGGACAGCGCGCCGCCGGTCACCGGCCAGAACCTCGAACTCGAGATCCTGACCGCGGTGCTGCTGGCGGGTGTGGCGTTCATGGGCGGGCACGGATCGGCGGCGAACATCATCACCGGTGTCCTGTTCCTGACGGTGCTCGGCAACGGTCTCATCCAGTTCCGCGTGGACACCAACTGGTCGCGGGTGGTCGAGGGTGCGGTCCTCGTCTCCTCGGCCGGGTTCCAGGTGGCGATCGTGCGCGCCGCGGGGCGCCGGCGCCCGCGACCCGCAGAGCGCGATGACCTCGACGGGCGCGCCGCGCTGGCGAAGGTCGAACCCCGTACGGCGCGGGTGCGCGCCGGCAGCGACCCGGTTCTCGAAGTCGACGGCGCGACGAAGCGGTTCGGCCCGGTCGTGGCGCTGGATGGCGTCTCCTTCGGGGTGCATCCCGGCGAGGTGGTGGGGCTCCTGGGGGACAACGGCGCCGGGAAGACCACCCTGGTGAGAGCCCTGACCGGGGTACACGCCCTGGACGAGGGCTCTGTCATCGTCGGTGGGCGAGAGGTGGAACTGCGCTCACCCCTCGACGCCCAGTCGCTCGGCATCGAGGCCGTGCACCAGCGCCTCGGCGTCGTCGGGATCTTCGACGCTGCCGAGAACCTGTTCCTGGGTCGCGAACCGCTCGTCTCCAACGCCCTCGGCCGCCGCTTCGGCTGGATCGACAAGCGGTACATGCGGTCCCAGACGGCTGCGGAGCTGCAGAAGCTGCGTGTGCAGATACCCGACGTCCGCGCCCCAGTGGCGTCGTTGTCGGGTGGCGAGCGTCAGTCCGTCTCGGTGGCTCGAGCCGGCCGCTGGGCCCAGTCGATCGTGCTCCTGGACGAGCCGACTGCGGCCCTGGGTGTCGAGCAGTCCGCCGAGGTGCTCCGGCTGATCAGAGACCTCGCCGAGGCCGGAGCCGCGGTCCTGCTGGTCACCCATGATATGCCCCAGGTCCTCGAGATCTGCGACCGGGTGGTGGTGCTCCGGCGGGGACGGGTCGTCGCAATCGAAGCCGTCGATCAGGACACGAGCGTGGAACGTCTGGTCGGCCTCATCATGGGCGCCATCTCGAAGGCCCCGCCCGATGCCTGAGCGATCAGTGGCGTCCCTGCTCGGCTTGGCCGTTGCGCTGAGCGTCATCTCCGCTGCCTGCCTACGCCTTCCCGAGGCCGCGCCGCAGACCGACCCTGCTGCCACCGATGAGGCGTCGCTGCGCGAGCTGACCGAACTGGTCGATCTCGGCACCTGCACCGAGGACGGCTGGGAAGGCGGGGTCCGCAACGACGCCACGGCACCACTCGAGGTCGTGATCGGTGTGATCTTCAACGGGTTCGGCTCCGAGGCGCTCGGTACCGGAACCACGACCGTCGCCATCGAGGCGGGTTCGGTGAGCGCCTTCTCGGTGGTTCCGGATCCCCCCATCGAGGACTTGGTGCTGTCCTGCAGCATTGAACTGGCGGCGGTCCGGATCGATCGCGGAGACCCGAACTCCGGCTGACGCCTGTGTGCTCTTGACAGCTCGCGGGGGTCCGGGCTAGGGTAAATTTAGTAATGACTCATGATCGTTAAGGATCTGAATCATGTCGACTGGCCGTCAAGCTCCAATCCCGGCGACGTCCCAAGAACGGGAAGTGGGTCGGCTTGTCGACCTCATCGGCTACCAACTCCGACGCAGCTATTTCCACTCGATCCAGCTGTTTGCCGCAGCCACGGCCGGCCTCGACATCACGCCGATCCAGTACGGGATACTGGAGACGATTCTTGTGAGCGAAGTCCTCGTCCAAAAGGACGTGGCCGCTCGGCTCGGCTCGCCCCCGCAGTCGGTCGTCCCCCTGGTCCGGGATCTCGAGGATCGAGGGCTCGTCGAGCGGGTCCGATCGGAGACCGATCGTCGCCGGCACCTCCTCGCGGTGACAAAGGACGGGCTTGCCCTGCTCGTCGAGGTTCGCGATCTCGTCACCGGCGTCGAAGCCGACCTGGTGGGCGATTTCGCTCTGGGAGAGCGAGACCATCTGCTCGACCTGCTCCGCCGCCTCCGCCGGGATCCACCGGTATGAGTACGGATGTCGCGGTGACCGGAAGCCGGAGCCAGTCAGCTCCAGTGCTCTCGCGAGTCCTGCCCGGAGCATGCACCGCCGGTGCCCTGACAGCGCTTTGGTTCAGCGCGGGCGGTACTTCATCGACCGGCGTCTGGGTTGGTGCCGCCGCGCTCGGGCTTTGCCTGGCGCTCGTCGCCGTGGGCGTCTACATCACCTTCCGCGTTCTCAACTTCCCCGACCTGACGATCGACGGGACTTACCCGCTCGGCGCCGCGGTGTCGGCGGTTCTGGTCGTGGACGGGTTCCCCGCCTGGTCGACACTGCCAGTCGCATTCGTCGCAGGCGGATGCTTCGGTGCGGTCACCGCACTTCTCGCCACAAAGCTCCGGCTGCACAGTCTTCTGGCATCGATCCTCGTCGCGACCGCCCTGTTCTCCATCAACCTCCGAATCCAGGGCAAGGCGAACATCCCGCTCCTCAGCGAGACGACGATCTTCACCCCGATGACCGATGAAGCCCGGCGAGCCACCATCTGGGCCTTCGGCGACGGCGCCGCCCGTCACTCGAACAATCTCCTCACGATCGTGATCGTCGGGTTGCTCGTAGTCGCCGTGAAGTTGGTGTTCGACGCATTCAACCGCAGCGAGGTCGGTCTCAATCTGCGTGGCACCGGCGACAACCCGCAAATGATGCGGACTCTCGGTCGGAGCACTGATCAATACGTCGTGCTGGGTGTCGCGATCAGCAACGCCCTGGTCGCCGCGGCGGGAGCGATTGTCGCCCAGTTCCAGGGATTCGCCGACGTCAACATGGGCTTCGGCCTCATCATCGCCGGACTCGCGTCGGTGATCCTCGGAGACGTGGTCTTCCGGCCCCGGCGCGTGAGCACCGGAACCCTGTCGGCGATCGCCGGGATGATCCTCTACCGGATGGCCATCGCCGCGGCGCTGGTCATCCGGATCCCCGTTCCTGGAGGAGACTCCTTCCGCTTGGAGGCCGGCGACATCAAGCTGACCACAGCGGTTCTCGTTCTCGGGATGCTGTGGTTCAGCGCTGCCCGGAAGAAGTCGTGATGTTGTGCATCCGCTCGCTGGAGCACGTCTTCAACGTTGGTACGGCTTCGGAGACCCAGGTACTTCGCCGTATCGACCTGGATCTCGATGATGGCGAGTTCGTCACCGTTGTCGGAAGCAACGGCGCTGGAAAGTCGACGCTGTTCAATGCGATCGCCGGAGCGATCACCCCCACGGCAGGTTCCATCGCTCTCGACGGAAACGAGATCACTGGCTGGCCCGAGCACAAGCGCTCCCACCTCATCGGGCGAGTTTTCCAAGACCCGAGCCATGGCACTGCGCCCTCCCTGACCATCGCGGAGAACGTCGCGTTGGCAATGAGTCGGGGCCGGCGCTCGCGATTCCGCAGAGCGATCGGTTCGGCGAAGCGAAAGCAAATCGAAGAACTCCTCGAACCGATCGGCCTCGGACTCGAGCAGCGCCTCGATCAACGGGTCTCTCTTCTCAGCGGGGGCCAACGCCAAGCAATGACCCTCGCGATGGCGGCGGTCGTCAGGCCGCGGCTCCTCCTTCTCGACGAGCACACTGCGGCACTCGACCCCGAGACGGCTCGGCGTGTTCTGAAACTCACCAACACCGTGGTCCACGAGCATGGGCTCTCCACGCTGATGATCACTCACAACATGAACCAGGCGATCGAGTTCGGCACCAGGACCGTGATGCTCCACAAGGGTCGCGTTCTCCTCGACCTGTCATCGCAGCGGCGAAGCGACCTCACCGCGGACGATCTCGTCGAGCAATTCAGCAGTGCCGGCGCCGCCGACCTCCTCGCCGGAGAGTTCGAACTCTTCGACACCACCCACCCGACCAAGCCCTCACAAGAGTGAGCCGACAGAAAGGGACAACAGGAATGATTCAGCACACGAAGCAGCGCCTGTCCGGAGTCCTCCTGATCCTCGTGGCCGTCGCCTTGCTGGCGGCCTCCTGCGGGTCCGATGACACCGCGGGCTCCACCGAACCTTCCGACGCCACGACCGCTTCCGGCGAGTCGCCCGCGCCGCCGCCGGAGCCCGAGGAGGCTTCGTCGGAGCCCGTTGCGCCGCCGCCGGAGTCCGCGGAGGCTCCGTCCGAGCCCGTTGCGCCGCCGCCGGAGCCCGAGGAGGCTTCGTCGGAGCCCGTTGCGCCGCCGCCGGAACCGGAGGAACAAGAACCCATCAAGATCGGAATGATGGTGTTGGTGCGGGTACCGGCACTGGAACGAGTCCAAGGCGCGATCATCGCCAAGCTCGCCGAGGAGGGTTTTGTGGACGGCGAGAACATCACGATCAACAGCGCCAGCGCCGACGGTGACATCGCGACCCTGTCGACGATTGCCCAGCAGTTCGTCAACGACGAGGTGGACCTGATCATCACGACCACGACAGCTGCCCTGCAAGCGGCGTTCAACGTATCCAGCGACCTCCCGGACCCGATCCCGATCGTCTTCTCCACCGTCACCGACCCGATCGGAGCGGGTGTCGTCGACGACCTTGTCGATCATCCCGACTGGCTCTCCGGATCGCAACTGCTGCCGCCCCTCGATCAGACATTCGACGCCATGTTCGAAGTCCGTCCCGAGGTGGCGAGGATCGGGTACCTGTACAACCCGGCCGAAGCCAACTCCGTGACCCAGACCGAGTGGATCAAGCAGATCGCCGCTGATCGCGGGCTGGAACTCGAGATCGCGACAGTGTCCAACAGCTCCGAGGTCAGGACCGCCACCGAGTCGATAGCAGGAAGCGATCTCGACTTCTTCTTCTACAGCCAGGACAGCACCGTGGCGCAAGGAGCGACCGCTCTCATCGCCGTGGCCAACGAAGCAGTAATCCCGGTCATCACCAACGATGTCGGCAACATGGCCCTCGGCATACCGCTCGGCGTGGGTGCCTCACTCGCCGCCGACGGCCGGCGAGCCGGCGAGATCGCCGCCGGGTACCTGGCAGGGGATCTCGACTTGGCAACGACCCCAATCCTCCCTGTTGCCGAGGTCGACCTCTTCGTGAACCGGGACGCTGCAGCGGCTCAGGGGCTCGACGTCCCGGCGAGCTACTCCGATCGTGCCATCCCGATCAGCGCCCCGTAGCCACAGCAGAGCCGCAAGGTCTTCGCAGTTGAACGAAGTACTCATCCTGAATCATGCAGACGTCGCCGAGTTGCTCGCAATGGACGCGTGCATCGAGGCGGTCGAGGCGTCGTTTCTCGCCCACGCGCGCAACGATGTCATCCAGCCGCTGCGGCCGTTCATCACGCTTCCGGAGGATGCCGGCATTCTCGCCATGATGCCGGGATACGTCGGCCCGCTCGACGCTGCCGGCGTCAAGGTAATCACCGTGTTCTACACGAACCACGGCACCGAGTACGACTCCCATCAGGGCGTCGTGATGCTGTTCGACACGACCAACGGGAGGCTGCTCACCCTCGCGGACGCGAGTTCAATAACCGCGATTCGCACCGCGGCGGCGTCGGGAGTCGCCACACGTCTGCTCGCCAACGAGAAGTCGTCGACGCTGACGATCATCGGGTCGGGAACCCAGGCCAGGACACATGTGGAAGCGATGCTGGCTGTCCGCCCCATCGAGACGGTCAGAGTATGGAGTCGCAACCACGAGACGGCAGCCCACTTCGCCGAGTGGGTGCAGAGGACATTCGATGTCGCAGTTCAGTGTTCGGTGGACATCCGCGACGCACTCTCGGGGGCAGACATCGTCTGTACGACGACGTCCTCCAATGATCCTCTGGTGCTGGAGGACATGCTGGAACCGGGTATGCACATCAATGCCATCGGTTCGAGCGTCACGTTCGCCCGTGAACTCGACGCGGGGGCCATGAAGCGCTGCCGTCTCTACGTCGACAGTCGGGAGTCAGCGATCAACGAATCCGGCGATCTCATTCTGGCCATGCGCGAGGGCGTCATCGATGAGAACCACATCGTGGCGGAGATCGGCGAAGTCCTCGACGGACAACGGCCCGGTCGTGGCGACACCGGAGAGATCACGCTGTTCGACTCGCTCGGACTGGCGATTCAGGACATCGTGGCTGCCCGCTCGATCTACGACCGCGCCATCGCCGAGAGCAGGGGCGCCATGGTCGAGTTGGGCGGAGGCCGTGTGCCGCTCGACAGCCGGGATCCGGCGCTGGGGCGGCCATCATGAGCAGCTACCCCGACATTGGGCTCTTCATCGGTGGTTCGTGGCGTACGGCGGCGGATGATCTGCCGGTGGTCAACCCGGCGAACGAGCAGGTCATCGGCCGGGTGGCGTGTGCCGGGCGGCAGGACCTGGACGATGCCCTCGAGGCGGCGGCTAAGGGCTTCGGTGTCTGGAGTCGGACCGCCCCCAGGGACCGTGCCGACGTCCTGTGTGCCGCGGCGGCCTTGATGCGCGAGCGCCAGGGGGAGATCGCCCGCGACGTCACCCTCGAGCACGGCAAGCCCTACCGGCAGGCCCGCTTGGAGGTCATACGGGGCTGCGAGTTCTTCGAGTGGGACGCCGGCGAGGCGGTCCGCGCCTACGGTCGCGTGATCCCGAGCGGGCCGGGCATGAACTACGTCGTCCACCAGCAGCCCATCGGGCCGGTGGCCGCCTTCTCGCCTTGGAACTTCCCGATGAGCCAGCCTGCCCGCAAGGTGGCGGGCGCCCTGGCGGCGGGCTGCTCCATCATTCTCAAGGCATCGGAGGAGACGCCGGCGGGCGCCATGCACATCGCCCGGGCGTTCGCGGATGCGGGTCTCCCGCCGGGCGTGCTGAACCTGGTCTTCGGCGTGCCGTCGGAGATCTCGGAGTATCTGATCCCCCACGAGGTGGTCCGGCTGGTCGCATTCACCGGCTCCACGGCCGTGGGCCGGCACCTCACCGGGCTGGCCGCGGCGCACATGACGCCGGTGCTGATGGAGCTCGGCGGCCACGCGCCGGTGATCGTCTGCGAGGACACCGACGTGAAGGCGGCCGCGGTCACCTCGGCGGTGCGGAAGATGCGCAACGCCGGGCAGGTCTGCACGTCGCCGACGCGGTTCTTCGTCCACGACAGCATCTTCGAGGAGTTCCTCGGCGTCTTCACCGAGCGCGCCGCCGCCACCACCGTCGGCGACGGCATGGCGCCCGGCACCGAGATGGGTCCGCTGGCCAACGACCGCCGTCTGGCGGCGCTGGCCGGCTTTGTGGCGGACGCCCGCCGGAAGGGGGCCACCGTCACCACAGGCGGGGACAGGATCGGAACCTCCGGCTACTTCTTCCAGCCGACGGTGCTGGCGGAGGTGCCCGGCGACGCCCGGGTGATGCAGGAGGAACCGTTCGGGCCCCTCGCCGCCGTCAACAGGGTGGGTTCGCTGGATGAGGCCATCGAGTGCGCCAACTCGGTGCCCTACGGGCTGGCGGCCTACGGGTTCACGAACCGTGCGGACTACGTGGACCGGATGGTCGAACGGGTGGAGGCCGGGAACCTGTCGATCAACACGCTGGAGGCCTCGGTTCCCGAGACGCCTTTCGGCGGCGTGAAGTCCAGCGGCTACGGCCGGGAGGGCGGGTTGGAGGGCCTGCACAACTACATGGTCGTCAAGAACGTCTCCCACAGCATCTCGATCGTCTAGCTGCGGGGCCCCAGCACGCCATGGAATACGCCAGAGGTGACGCCAAGGCCTACGCCCGGGCCAACCTGAGGGGGATCTGGGCGGCGGCGCTGACGCCGTTCACGGACGATCTGTCGCTGGACGAGGACGGGTTCTGTGAGAACGTCCGGCACTGGGTCGAGGACCTGGGCATCGCAGGGCTCTTCGTCTCCGGCAAGCAGGGCGAGTTCTTCTCGATGAGCGTCGCCGAGCGCAAGCGCAGCCTGGAACTCGCCGTCGAGGCTGTCGGGGAGCGGGCGCAGACCATGATGTCCTGCTCGGACCAGAACCTGGACGTGGTCCTGGATCTCGCCCGGCACGCCCAGGAGGCCGGGGCGGACTACATCGTCGTGCACGCCCCGAGGTTGCACTTCGTCTCGGAGGTGGATGAGACCGTGTACCGGTACTACGAGACGATCTCCCGGCAGGTCGACATCGGCATCGCCCTGTGGAGCCACCCCGACAGCGGGTACCTCATGTCGCCGCAGCTCTGCGACCGGCTGGCCGACCTCGACAACGTGGTGGCCATCAAGTACAGCGTCCCGCGCCCGCTCTATGCCGAACTCACCGCGTTGGCCTCGGACCGCATCGCGGTGAGCACCGCCTCGGAGGAGGAGTGGCTCGACAACATCCTCGAACTCGACTGGAAGCTTTACCTGTGCTCGTCGCCCCCGTACCTGCTGCAGACGGCGGCGGACCGGCGGATGCACGACTACACGCAGGCGGCGCTGGCCGGGAACGCCGCCGAGGCGCGCCGCATCAGCGAAAGCCTGGACCCGGTGCGCCGGGCGCTGCGCGGCACCAGGCCCCCGGAGAAGCCGCATGCTCACCAGAAGTACTGGCAGGAGTTGGTTGGCCAGGTGGGCGGCCGTGTCCGCCCGCCGCTGCTGGAGTTGACCGACGGGGAGAGAGCCGCCACGCGGGAGGCCTTCGAACAGTGCGGACTCCAGGTGTGGGCGCCCGAACCCAGCCCGCAACCTCACGGAGGATGTTGACATGACGAACCCGACTCGGCTCAGGACCTTCAACTTCGAGGCGTGGATAGACGAGCACCGTGATCTGCTCAAACCGCCCGTGGGCAACCGGCAGATCTGGGAGGACGCCGACTTGATGGTGACCGTCGTGGGCGGGCCCAATCGGCGTACGGATTTCCACGACGATCCCGTCGACGAGTTCTTCTACCAGCTGGAGGGGGACATGGTGCTGAAGGTCATCGAGGACGGCGTGCACTGTGACCTCCCGATCCGGGAGGGCGAGATCTTCCTCCTGCCGCCCCATGTGCGCCACTCCCCGCAGCGCCCGCAGCCCGGCTCCATCGGACTCGTCGTCGAGCCGAAGCGCCCCCAGGGCGAGCAGGATGCCTTCGAGTGGTACTGCTTCGAGTGTGAGTCCCTCGTCCACCGCGTCGAAGTGATCCTGACCAGCATCGTGCGCGATCTGCCACCGCTGTTCGAGCGCTTCTACGAACACGAAGAACTGCGCACCTGCCCGCAGTGCGGGGCGATCCACCCGGGCAAGGAACCACCCGAAGGATGGGTGCGCCTGTAGGGCCCGGGACGTCCCGGGCACCTGTGATGTCCCGCCGGCGACGGGCCCCCTCCGGCCAACCGGGGGCCTGCGATACCCGGCTCCCGGGGCCATGACCGGGATGGACCTCTCCTTCAGCGCCGGCACCGAGGCGGCGACGGCCCTGGACGCCGCCGATCCGCTGGCGGCGTTCCGTCACGAGTTCCACCTGCCGGAGGGCCCCGACGGGTCGCCGCAGACCTATCTGGCGGGCAACTCGCTGGGAGCGGTTCCCCGTTCCGCCGCGGGCTGCGTGAACGCCGAGTTGGAGCGGTGGGCGCGCCTGGGTGTGGCCGGGCACTTCGCCGGGGAGTCGGCCTGGGAGCCGTACCACGAGCTGTTGACGGACTCGCTGGCGCGCCTGGTCGGCGGGCGCCCGAGCGAGGTCGTCGCCATGAACTCCCTCACCGTCAACCTGCACCTGCTGCTGGTGAGTTTCTACGATCCCACCCCCACCCGGCACAAGGTTCTCATCGAGGCCGGCGCCTTCCCCAGCGACCATTTCGCCGTCGAGAGCCAGATCCGCCAGCGCGGCCACGAACCCGCGGGGTCGCTGATCCTGGCCTGCCCGCGCGCCGGCGAGGAGACGCTGCGGCTCGACGACCTGTTGACCCTCATTGCCACCCACGGCTCCGAGCTGGCGCTCGTGCTGCTTCCTGGCGTGCAGTACTACACCGGCCAGGTGCTGCCGATGGCCGAGATCACCGCGGCCGCCCACGGCGTCGGCGCCCGGGTCGGCTTCGACCTGGCGCACGCCGTGGGCAACGTGCCGCTGGCGTTGCACGACTGGAACGTGGACTTCGCCGTCTGGTGCAGCTACAAGTACCTCAACGGAGGCCCCGGCGGGATCGGGGGTGCCTTCGTGCACGAGCGTTACGCCGGCGACCGCTCGCTCCCCAAACTCCTGGGCTGGTGGGGGCACCGCGCCGAGACCCGCTTCGAGATGGGCACAGTCTTCGATCCGGCGCCCACCGTCGAGTCCTGGCAGCTCTCGAACCCGCCCATCCTCGCCATGGCGCCCCTGCGGGCGTCGCTGGATGTCTTCGATCGGGCGGGGGGAATGGCGCCGCTGCGGGCGAAGTCGGAACAGCAGATCCAGTACCTCGATTTTCTACTTGCCGAGGTGATCGGTGACCGCGTCGAAACGATCACCCCGACCACGCTGGCCGAGCGCGGCTGTCAGCACTCGCTGCGGGTCCGGGAACCCGGCCCCGACGGCCGCGCCGTGCACCAGGCACTGCAGCAGTCCGGTGTGGCCTGTGACTGGCGCTCCCCCGACGTGATCCGCGTGGCGCCGGTGCCGCTCTACAACACCTTCGCTGACATCGGTCGCTTCGTCGACATCCTGGACCGCGCCCTCGGCGACGCAGCCCGATGAGCTCGCTCGGCGAGCGCGGCCCGGTCGTCGTGGTCGGCGCCGGGCCGGCCGGGGCCCTGATGGCCATCTATCTGGCCCGGCGCCGACACCAGGTGACCGTCTACGAGGCTCGACCGGACATCCGCCGGGCGGAAATCTCCGCGGGCCGATCCATCAACCTGGCCCTCGCTGTCCGCGGGATCGTCCCTCTCGTCGACGTCGGCGTGATCGAGCGGGTCGACGCCATCACGATTCCCATGCGGGGCCGGATGATCCACGCCGGCGACGAGCCGGTGCTGCAGCCCTACGGCACACGCGCCGGTGAGGTCATCCACTCGGTGTCCCGGCGCGGTCTCAACGCCATCCTGCTCGACGCCGCCGAAGCCACCGGCCGGGTTGAGGTCTCCTTCGAGAGCCCCGTCCGGGGGGTCGATCTCGAGGCGGGCACCCTCACCGTCGCCGGCCCGAACGGCGCGGCGCGCACCGTGCGGTTCGGCACCGTCTTCGGGGCCGACGGGGCCGGCTCGGACCTCCGCCGAGCGATCGTGGCCGCCAACGGAGGCAGGGCGGAGGTCAGCCGGCTCGACCACGGGTACAAGGAGTTGCAGATTCCACCGGTCCGCGGCGGCGGGTTCCGCCTCGATCCGCATGCGCTGCACATCTGGCCGCGCGGGGAGTTCATGCTGATCGCGCTGCCCAACCCCGAAGGCGACTTCACTGCCACCCTGTTCGCGCCCAACACCGGAGACGGAGGCTTCGCTTCGCTGGCGAGCCCCGAAGCGGTGTCGGAGTTCTTCAAGCGGGAGTTCCCCGACCTCGTGCACATGGTTCCCGACCTCGTCGGGCAATTCCTCGCGAATCCCGCTGGCCGGCTGGCGACGACGCGATGCAGTGGCTGGTCGCTGGCCGACAGGGCCGTGCTCGTCGGCGACGCGGCGCACGCCATCGTGCCCTTCCACGGACAGGGCATGAACCTGGCCATGGAGTCGGCGCGCGCTCTCGACGGCCACCTCCGCGATCGGCCCGACGACGTCGCGGCGGCATTCGCCGCCTTCGAGGCGGAGCGGAAGCCCAACGCCGACGCCATTGCCGACATGGCGCTCGACAACTATCTGGAGATGCGAGCGGGTGTGATGGATCCCCACTACGTGATCCGCCGTGAGTTGGCGCTGGAACTCCAGCGCCGGTATCCCGACCGTCTCAGCCCGCGCTACAACATGGTGATGTTCTCGACGATGCCCTACGCCGAGGCCGCGGCGCGCGCCGCTCGCCAGGCGGAGATCCTCGACGAACTCACGGCGGGCCGGGCATCGCTCGCCGATATCGACTTGGGTCGGGCGGCCGAACTCGTCGCCGAGCTTCCGCCCTTGCCCCGACCCGACCCGCTGGCTCGGCTCGACGCCCTGTCGGTGTGATTCGATGGCCCCGATGAGCGACGATCTCACCTACGGGTCGTACCTGCGGATTCCCGAGTTGCTGTCGTTGCAGCAGTGCCGCTCCGTTGATCCGGACACCGGCGAGCCCGAACACGACGAGACGCTGTTCATCGTCGTCCACCAGGTGTACGAACTCTGGTTCAAGCAGGTCCTGCACGAGCTCGACGCCCTGTGCGGCCACCTTGACGGCGACGCGCCGTCCAGGGGCGCCCACCAACTGAAACGCGTGCTCAAGATCCTCAAGACCCTCGTCGCCCAGCTCGACGTGCTCGAGACCATGACCCCGCTGGAGTTCGCCTCGTTCCGCCCGTTCCTGGAGAATGCCAGCGGGTTCCAGTCCGCCCAGTTCCGCGAACTCGAGATCCTGCTCGGCCAGTTCGACGCGTCCCATCTCGACCTCCTCGACACCGACGCGGACGCTCGCGACCGGCTCGAGCGCAGGTTGCGGGAGCGGACCGTCTGGGACGCCTTCGTCCGGTTCCTCGCCAGGGAGGGGTTCGCCATCCCCGCCTCGGTGCTCGACCGCGACGTCGAGCTCCCGCACCAGCCTTCACCGGAAGTGCAGGCCACCCTCCTCGGGATCTACCGGTCCCACCCGGCGCTGCTGGAGATCTGCGAACTCCTGACCGACTTCGACGAGGGATTCATGGAGTGGCGCTACCGGCACGTGATGATGGTGCAACGCACGATCGGCACCAAACGAGGCACGGGCGACTCCGACGGGGCCGCCTACCTCCGCACCACGATCATGCGCCCCGCCTTCCCCGATCTCTGGGCCATCCGCGCCTCCTTCTAGGCGTCCAAAGTGGACGGGGGGCGCCACGTACATGCGATCCCCGCGTGCCTCATCGCCTGGGGCTAGCCGGCGGCGTGGGCCCACCAGCGGCCGCGGTGGTGCTCGAGTTCGAGGGCCAGGCCGAAGCAGTCGCTGAGGCGCTCCGCGGTGAGGACCTCGTCGATGGGGCCGGCGGCGACCACCCGCCCGGAGCGCAGCAGCAGCGCGTGGTCAAAGCCGGCCGGGATCTCCTCCACGTGGTGGGTCACGAGCACCGTCGGCGGCGTGGCGGGGTCGGCGCTGAGGGCGTCCAGGGTGCGCACCAGCTCCTCCCGCCCGGCGAGGTCCAAGGCGGCGGTGGGCTCGTCCAGCAGCACCAGTCCGGGCTCGGTCATGAGGGTCCGGGCGATCTGCACTCGCTGGCGCTCGCCCGAGGAGAGCAGGCCGAACTGCTGGCCGCCGAGATGGCCGCACCCCAACCGCTCCAGCAGGTCGGCGGCGCGCTGCCGGTCGGCGTCGTCGTAGCTGTGCCACCATGGCTCGAGGGCGCCGTGGCGGGCCGTCATGACCGCGTCGAGGGCGCTGATGGTGGGTCGGATCCGATCCGAGAGCATGGCCGAGGCGTAGCCCACGCGGTGGCGCATGCGGCGCACGTCGACGCGGCCCAGGCGCCGGCCCAAGACCTCGACGGTTCCCTCGGTCGGGTGCAGGTAGAGAGCCGCCACCCGCAGCAGCGTCGACTTGCCCGCCCCGTTGGGGCCGAGCACCACCCAGCGCTCACCCTGCTGCACGGTCCAGTCCACGCCGCTGAGCAGCGGTCGCCGATCCCGCACCACGCCCACGTTGCCGAGCCGCAGCGCCGGGGGCGCCTCCGGGCTCATCGGTCCGCCCGCCGGGAATCCGCTCCGCCGGTCGCCGCGCCGGACGCCGCGGTGTTGCCTGCGGTGTGGGCTTCCCAGGCGGCGTGCATGCCGGCGTAGAGCCCGCCTGCGGCCACCAACTCGTCGTGGCTTCCGATCTCGGCGATCCGACCATTGTTCACCACAGCGATCCGGTCGGCGCGCATGGCGGTGGCCAGGCGGTGGGCCACGATCACGGCGGTGCGCCCCTCCAGCACGGCGTCCAGTCCCCGTTCGACCTGGGCCTCCGCGCGCAGGTCCAGATTGGAGGTGGCCTCGTCCAGGATGAGCACCCGCGGCCGGGCCAGGAACGCCCGGGCCAGCGCCAGCAGTTGGCGTTCCCCCGCCGACAGCGAGGCGCCGCGTTCGTGGCAGGGGGTGTCCAAGCCGTCCGGGAGCGACGCCACGAAGTCCCCCAGGCCCACGACCCGGCAGGCCTCGGCCACCTCGTCGTCACCGGCGTCGGGACGGGCGAAGCGGATGTTGTCGCCGATGGTCCCGTTGAACAGGAACGGCTCCTGGGGCACGACGCCGAACTGGCGGCGCAGCGAGGTGAGTTGCACGGTGCGCAGGTCGGCGCCGTCGATCCGTACCGTGCCCTCGTCGGGGTCGTAGAAGCGCACCGCCAGCTTGGCGATCGTGGACTTGCCCGCGCCGGTGGGGCCGACGATGGAGAGACTCCCCCCGGCGGGGATGTCGAGGTCCACGTCCCGCAGCACCGGCTCGCCCCCGTCGTAGGAGAACGACACCCCCTCGAAGGTGATCCGGCCCTCGATGGGCCCCAGCGGCACGGCGTCGGGCGCCTCGGCCACCTCGGGCCGGGTGGCGAGCAGCTCGCGCAGCTTGGCGGTGGCGGACTGGCCCTGCTGGTAGGCGTTGTAGAGCACCACGAGCTGCGCGATCGGCGCGAAGAAGGCGGTCAGGTACAGGGCGAAGGCGGTCAGTTCGCCGATCGTGAGGCGACCGTCGATTGCCAGCCAACCCCCGACGCCGATCACGACCGCTTGGCCGACGATGCCGATGCCCTCCGCGGCCGCCGCGTAGACCGAGGACACCCGGGTCGTGTAGACGTTGGCGTCCTCGTGGTCGGTCACCACAGCCTGGTGCTGGGCGATGTTGCGGCGCCGGCGGTTGTAGGCCGTGATGGTGCGGATGCCCGCGAGGCTCTCGGACAGATCGGCCAGCACCACGGCGATCCGGTCGCGCACCCTGCTGTAGCCCGTCTCCGTGGCCCGGCGGAACCACAGCGACAGCACGACGGTGATGGGGACGACCACGCCCACGGTCAGCGCCGCGAGCGGGACGTGCAGGTAGAAGAGGGCGCCGGTGATCACGGCCAGGGTCAGTCCCTGCACCACCATCATGACTAGCCCCTCCTGCAGCAGCATCGTCAGGGCCTCGATGTCACTGGTCATCCGCGACATCAGCACGCCGGCGCGCTCGGAGGTGTAGAAGTTCAGCGACAGCCGCTGGAAGTGGGTAAACACCCGGACCCGGAGCCCGTACATCAGCCGTTCCCCCAGCCGCCCGCCCAGGGCCGTGCGGGCGCGGCTTGCACCGACGTGGATCAGCACAACGGCGAAGAACACGGCGGCGACGATGCCGAGAGTGCCGAAGCTGCCCCGCAGCACACCCTCGTCGATGCCGATCTGGGTGAGCAGGGGACCGGCCTGGGTGGCGAGCGCCTCCACCACGACGAGAGCCACGACGAGCAGGACCCGCGCCCGGTGCGGCGCCAGCAGCGTTCGCAGGCGCAACGGCGGCGCCCCGTCCGGCGGGCGGTGGTCGAACTCCACGTGGGGTTCAGGATGCTCGGGTTCGGCGTCGAGGATGTCGGCGGCCCGGTCGATCATCTCGTCGGGGATGCCGGAGAAGGGAAGGCCGGCGGCCGCATTGGCCTGCGACGACGACGGCGACTGGGCGCCGACGTAGGCGCCTCCGACGAAGACCATCAGCGCGACCCGCCGGCGTCGGCCCTGGCCTCGGCGTCGGCGAGCACCTGGACGTAGCGGGGTTCGGTGGCCATCAGCTCGGCGTGGGTTCCGGTGGCGACGACCGCGCCGCCCTCGGTGAACACGACCCGGTCGGCGAGGCTGATCGTGGAGAGCCGGTGGGCGATGATGAGCGTGGTCCGCCCGGCCCGCTCCTCCCGCAGGGCGGCGCCGATGGCCTCCTCCACACCCATGTCCACGGCGCTCACCGCGTCATCGAGGATCAGCACGCTCGGGTACATCAGCAGTGCACGGGCAAGGGCGATGCGCTGACGCTGCCCACCGGACAGCGTGTAGCCGCGCTCGCCGGAGATCGTGTCGTAGCCCTCGGGAAGCGCGGTGATCGTGTCATGGATCTGCGCGGCCCGCGCGGCCCGTATCACGTCACCCAGCGTGGCGTCGGGGCGACCGAACGCGATGTTGTCCCGCAGGGAGACCGAGAACAGGAACGGTTCGTCGAACGCCACGGCGATGTTGCGGCGCAGCGACGCCACTTCGAGGCTGCGCACGTCGACGCCGTCGAGGCGGACGGTCCCGGAGGTCGCGTCGTAGAAGCGTGCGGCGAGACGTGCCACTGTGGACTTGCCGCACCCGGTCGGCCCCACGAGGGCCACCGTCTCGCCGGGCTCGATCCGGCAGCTGAACCCCTCTAGGACACCTCGCTCGGCGCCGGCGTAGCCGAACGTCACGTCGTCGAACTCCAGCCGCCCCTCCGCTCGGTCCAAGGTGCGGGCATCTGGCGACTCGGTGATCTCCGGCGCCGTGTCCAGCACTTGGAAGACCCGTTCTGCGGAGGCCGCGGCGCGCTGGGACTGCATGATCAGGAAGCCGGCCATCCGGAACGGCAGCTGCAGCATGATGACGTAGGCGTTGAAGGCGAACAGGGTGCCGATGGAGACCTGCCCGTCGATCGCCAGCCAGCCTCCGTACAGGAGCACCAGTCCCATTGCCACCCGCGGCAGCGCCTCCAGCAAGGGGTTGAAGCGGGCGCGCACGTCGACACTGGTCGCCGACGCCCACTGGAGGCGTCGCGCGGACCGCGCCAGTTTGGCGATCTCTGCCCGCTCGGCGGCGAACGACTTCACGACCCGGGTGCCGTTGACGTTCTCATCGACGATCGTGGCCACCTCTGCGCTGCGCCCCTGGATGATCCACGACAGGGGCAAGAAGGTATTGCGGTACCGGTTGCCGAGGACCGTGGCGACGGGCAGCGTGGCGAGCGCCACGAAGGTCAGCGGCACGTGGATGGTCAGCATCAGAGCGAAAGCCAGGAAGAAGGTGAGCATCGCCATCCCCGCCACGGGGGCGAAGGCGAAGAGGATCTGGATGGAGCGGATGTCGGTGTTGGCGCGTGAGATCACATCCCCCGACGTGGTGCGGTCGTAGAAGGAGAACGACAGCCGCGTGAGGTGGCGGTAGAGGATCATGCGCAGCTCGCTGTCGAGCCGGAGAGACAGCTTGAACAGCAAGTGGCGGTAGGTGCCGCCGCCGACGGCGCGGGCCACCGCTAGGACCACCAGCACGAGGACCAGGGTGCGCAGCCCGTACGGGAAGTCGGTGCCGGCCGCGACGTCGATGGCCCAGCGGGCGACGACCGGCACGGCCACCTGCGCCCCGAGGGCGACTAGCCCGCACGCGGCGGCGACGGTGAGTAGGGGGCGATGCGCCGCCACGATCGGCCAGAGGCGCCGGAGCCAGCCCTTCGACGCGTCGGGGTGGATGTGGGCGGCTCGGGCGATGGGTCGGGATGCTACCGCCGGCCCTCCGCTGGGCCGGTCTCCGGCGCCCCGAGCCCTCGGGCGCCGGCGGTAGACTGGATGGCGATCAGAGTCGCACTCGGACTTCTTGCAGTCGTCGCGCTGATCGGCGCCAACGCCTTCTTCGTCGCGGCGGAGTTCTCTGCTGTTTCTGTGTCGCGCGGTCCGCTCAGCGAGGCGGCGCGCGGCCCTCGCCGCGCCCGGCGCCGGTCGGCCCAGAGCCTGCTGCGGGTGACCGAGCGACTCACGTTCCATCTCTCGGCGGCGCAGCTGGGCATCACGGTCATGTCCCTGCTGCTGGGCTGGGTGGCCGAACCGCTGATCGCGGAGTTGTTGCTGGGGGCCTTCGGGGCGGTGCTGAGCGAATCTTCGGCTCACGCCGCGGCCGTGGCCGTGGCCCTGGCGCTGGCGACGGTGGTGCACCTCGTGGTGGGGGAGCAGCTGCCGAAGATGCTGGCCATCTCCCGCCCTCTGCCGGTGGGGTTGCTGTGCGCGGGGCCGCTGCGCCTGTACGGCTACCTCACGTGGCCGTTCGTGACGCTGTTCAACGGCACCGCCGACCGGATCGTGCGCCTCGCCGGACTCGAACCCGCGGGCGAGCTCCGGTCGGTGCGGACCCTGCGGGAGCTCGAGCACATCATCCGCTCGTCGGGTACCAGCGGCGAGCTGGACCCCGAGGACGTGGCGCTGCTGACGCGCTCGATCCGCTTCGGCGCCAAGACCGCGGCCGACGCCCTGGTGCCGCGTGTGGAGGTGATCACCGTCGGCGCCACCGACACGATGGCCGATCTGGTGGAGGCCACGGTCACCAGCGGCCACTCCCGCTTCCCGGTCGCCGACGCCGATCTGGACGGCGTGGTGGGCGTGGTGCACGTGAAGGCGGTCCACCGCGTCCCGCCCGCGGAGCGTCAAACGGTCACCGTGGAGGAGATGATGGTCGACGTGTGGGCGGTGCCCGAGAGCGCCGACCTGCGGAGCCTGCTGAGCGAGATGAGCCGCAGGCGCCAGTCCTTGGCGGTCGTCGTGGACGAGCACGGCGGCACCGCGGGGATCATCACCGCCGAGGACATCATCGAGGAGATCGTCGGGGAGATCGACGACGAGCACGACCCGGTCGCCGAGCTCACCCCGCCGGAGGTGCCGGGCGAATGGCTGCTGGCCGGCGACCTGCGCGCCGACGGCATCGAGGAGGCCTGCGGCCTGCGCACACCCGACGGCCCCTACGAGACCCTCGCCGGGTTCGTGCTGTACCGGCTCGGGCGGATCCCGGTGGTCGGTGACTCGTTCTCCTGGGAGGGTCGGCGGTTCGAGGTCGCCGAGATGGTGCGGCGGCGGATCGTGACCGTGCGGGTCGCCGAGACCGAGAGGCAGCGGCCGTGACCGCCCTGGCCCTGCTGGTGGCGGTCGTGCTGCTGGCGGGCAACGCGTTCTTCACCGCTGTGGAGTTCGCTCTCGTGGCGGCGTCGCGCAGCCGCCTGGAGGTGCTGGCCGAGTCCGGCAACCGGCGCGCCCGGGTGGCGGTGCGGGCGATGGGGGATCTGGGCATGCAGCTCGCCGGCGCGCAGCTCGGGCTGACGATGACCGCCCTGGGGCTCGGCTACGTGGTCGAACCGGCCGTGGCGCGCCTGCTCGACGGTGTCCTCGGAGAGTTCGGCCACGGCGTCAGCGTGGCGGTGGCGATCGCCATCGTGGTCTTCGCCCACGTGCTGATCGGCGAGATGGTCCCGAAGAACGCCGCCCTGTGCAATCCCGACGGCCTGGCCATGTGGCTGGCGCCGGTGCATCGGCTGTTCGTCGGGGCGTTCCGGCCGGTGATCCGGGCCCTCGAGTGGCTCGTGGCGGTGCTCTCGCGCCGGTGCGGCGTGGTGCCGGTGGATCGCACCTCCAGCGCCCGCACGCCCGCCGAGCTGTCCGAACTGCTGGCCGAGTCGCGCAGCGGCGGCCTGCTCACCGAGTTCGAGCACACGCTGCTGGCCTCTGCTCTGGAACTGGGCGAGCGCCCGGTGGCGTCGATCATGGTGCCCCGGGAGCGGATCTGTGCCATCGGGCGGTCCGCCAGCGTGGCCGAGGCGGAGGCGACGGTGGTGGCCAGCGGGCACTCCCGGCTGCTGCTGGGCGATCTCGACCGGCCCGCGGGGTTCGTGCACGCCAAGGACCTGCTGACGGTCCCGCCCGAGCGCTGGTCCCAGGCGGTTCCCGGCGGCTGCGTCCGGCGGGCTCTCATGGTGCGCCGCGACCTGCCGCTGGAGGATCTCCTGCGGTTGATGCGGCGACACCGGGTGCACGTGGCCCTGGTTCGCGAGGAGACCGTTACGGTAGGTCTCGTGACCCTCGAGGACGTGCTGGAGTCCCTCGTGGGTGACATCACCGATGAGAGCGACATTCTCTAGGTTGAGCGCCCCCCGGGTGAACGCCTTGCGCCGGAAGGCGCTGTGGGCGCTGCCGATCGTTCTGCTGCTGGCGATGAGTTCGACCTCCGGCGCGCAGAGCGAGCTGGACCAGGTGCGCGCCACCGTGTCGGCGCTGCAGGACGAGATCGACGAGTATCTCGATCAGATGATCGCCATCCAGGCGCGCGCCGACGCGGCCGCCGTCCGCTACTGGGAGGCCGATCTGGCCCTGTACGAACTGAACGTCGAGATCGAGGAGCTGTCCCAGCGCGTCGCCGGGATCGACGCCGACGTGGCCGCGCTGCGCCGGCAGATGATCGAGATCGCTGTGCAGCGCTACATCGACTCGACGACGCCCCCGTCGATCCTGGCCGGCGACGACATCAACCGCCAGGCGGCGGTGGACGCCCTGGCCCGCTTCGTGAGCGAGGGGTCGCTCGACATCATCGACGACTACCGCAGGGCCCGCGACGACCTGGATCAGGCGCAGGCGCTGCTCGCCGAGCGCGCCCGGCACCAGCAGGAGTTGATAGGCCAGGCCGCCGCCGCCGCCGCCGAGGTGCAGGGCGAGTTGAACGCCATCGGGTCGGTGTACCTGGAGATCGCGCCGCGCCTCTACGAGCAGGACAGGCTGCTGGATGCGCTCGAGGAGGAGGAGCGCCAGCGGTTGGCGGAGGAGCTGCGCCGCCGGCAGGCCGCCGAGGCGCGCCGCCTGGAGGCGGCACGGGCCGCGGCGGCCGCGGCGGCCGCCGCGGAGGTCTCCAGGCAGGAGGCCGCCCGGATCGCCGGGGAAGAGGTTGCCCGGGCTGCTGCGGCGGACTCGGGCGCCGGTGCGATCCCGCCGGTCAGGCCGGGGGAACCGACCGAGGAGGCGGCGCCGCTCGCCGACTTGCCGGCACCGCAGGCGGCGAGCGGGTGGGTGTGCCCGCTGGCAGGTCCGTTCAGCCACTTCGACGACTTCGGGGATCCTCGCCACTACGGCGGCTGGCACAAGGGCAACGATCTCATCGCAGCCACCGGAACACCCGTGCTGGCCGTCGAGAGCGGGCGCGTGGAGCACCGGGCCAACCGCATCGGTGGCAACTCGGCCTACCTCTTCGCCGACTCTGGCAACTACTACTACAACACGCACCTGTCGGCGTACGAGAACGTCGGCGCCGGCTGGGTGCCCGCCGGCGCCGTGATCGGATACGTGGGCGACTCGGGCAACGCCGCCGGGCTCCCGCACCTGCACTTCGAGTACCACCTCGGGGGGCGGGGCAACCACATCAACCCGTACCCCATCGTGCGCGAGGCCTGCTTCTGAGAGCCCGGTGATGCCGCGGCGGGGGCCTCGGCGGTCAGGGGTCGGTCAGGGGTCCAGCGTCTCGGCCATGAGGGCGGCGAAAGCCTGCCGGGCGGCGACAGTGGCGGGCCCGGGGCAGGCCGGCAGCGCCGTGCCGTCCACAGCCGAGACGGGGTGCACGTTGCGGGTCGTGGAGGTCAGGAACGCCTCGGTCGCCTCGGCGAGGGCCGACAGCGGCACGGTCTCCTCGCCGGCGCCGGTGATCTCGAGGGCCAGGTCACGGGTCACGCCGGCGAGGCAGCCAACCGACAGCGGCGGGGTCAGCAGCTGACCCTCCAGCACTAGGAACACGTTGGTGCCCGTGCCCTCGCAGAGCTCCCCCCGGGTGTTGGCGAAGATCGCCTCGCCGGCCCCGGCGGCGTGCGCCCGCTGGAGAGCCAGGACGTTCTCGGCGTAGGAGACGGTCTTGACGCCGGCGGTGGCGCCCCGCTCGTTGCGGGGCCACGGCACGGTGATGACCGCCACGTGCGGCGACCACAGCGGCGCCTCCTCGGCGGCGACAACCACCGTCGCCGGTCCCGACGGCCGGGCCGAGGAGAACCCGCCGGGACCGCTGGTGGCCGTGATCCGCAGCCGGCCCTCGAGAACCCCCGAGGCGGCCAGCACCTCCGCAACCGCTTCCCGCAGCTCGCCCGCCGCCGGCAGCTCCAGCCCCAGGGCGCCCGCCGAGCGGGCCAGGCGCGCTAGGTGGCGTCCCACGGCGAACGCCTGCCCGGCGGTGATCCGGACGCTCTCGAATACCCCGTCGCCCACCAGCAGCCCGTGATCCCGGGGCGAGACGCGCGCTTCGGCCTCGGCAACGACCGCACCGTTCAGCCAGACGACTGGCTCACCCACGCGCCGCAGGCTAGCCGTGGCATCCGCGCCGCCGGTGGGGAGTCGCGGGGCCCGGCGCCCGGCGGGCACCATTACCCTGATCCGGCGGTAGCGTTTCTCTCGCTATGGCGCGTGATTCCCGCAGCCGCACCTCCCTTGCCGACGCCGTCCGCAACGTCGAGAGGGCGGCGCGCACCGGCGGCGGCGGCAGCAGGTGGAGCCGCATCCTGCGGCCGAGCTTCCCCGCGCTGGTGGTGGTGATCATCGCCGCAGGGACAGCGCTCGTGGCGTTCGCTTACACCACCCGCGACGTGCAGGCCCGGCCCGTGCAGAACGAGGACCACTGGCACTCGCCGTACGTGCTGTGGGACTGCGCGGAGGGCGCCGAGGGGGCTTTCCTGCCGCAATTCACGAGCACCGACGATGCGCTCGGCATCCACTCCCACGACGACGGGATCATCCACGTCCACCCGTTCTTCGAGGCCGCCTCGGGTGAGAACGCCACGCTGGAGGATTTCATGACAGCCATGCGGGCGGAGATCAGCGACGACGCCATCACCCTCGACGACGGCAGGGTGCTGGCCGAGGACGTCACCTGCGACGGGGCGCCGGCGATCATCCAGGTGCACCGCTGGGAGTTCGCGAGCTCCGTCGACGAGGCGCCGGACGTCTTCACCGAGGACATGGGGGACATCCGCTTCCTCAACAACGGCGAGGCCTGGACCATCGGGCGCGCCCCCGAGGGCGCCGAAATGCCGCCGCCGCCGAGCATTGCCTGGCTGGGGCAGATCGACCCGCTCGCCTTGCGCGCCGGCGAGGAGTCCACGCCCCTGGTCACCGAGCCGCTGGACGAGTGAGCGGCCGGCGCCGGAGAATCCGCCCGACGACGCCGGCGCAGCGCTGACGTACGCCGACCCGGCCGGTGCCCGCTCGATGAGGTCCGCCCGATGAGCCCCCGCTCCGCCCTCGTGCTCGCCGGCGGGCTGGGGACACGACTGCGACCGCTCACCGAGCAGCGGCCCAAGCAGATGCTGCCCATCGTGGACCGTCCGATGATCGAGCACGTGGTGGCCAAACTGGCCGCCGAGGGCGTGGATGACGTGGTGCTGTCGCTCGGCTACCGGCCCGATGCCTTCGGTGCGGCCTACCCCTCGGGGCGCTGCGGGGGCGCCGGGCTGCGCTACGCCATCGAACCCGAGCCGCTCGGGACCGCCGGCGCGCTGTTGTTCGCGGCCCGCCGGGCTGCCGCGGACAACGGCAAGGCCGTCGGCGGCGACCCGTTCTCGGGGACGTTCTGGGCGCTCAACGGCGACGTGCTGACCGATGCGCCGCTGAGCGAGTTGCTGGCGCTGCACCGGGCGCGGGGCGCCGAAGCCACCATCCTGACGATCCCGATGGCCGACGCCTCGCGCTACGGGCTGGTCGAATCGGACAACTCGGGCCGCGTCTCGCAGTTCGTCGAGAAACCGGCGGCCGGCGGGGCGGCGAGCGGCTGGATCAACGCCGGCGTCTACGTCCTCGAGCCGTCCGTGCTGGCGCGGATCCCCCCCGGCCGCCCGGTCTCCATGGAGCGCGAGACCTTCGCGGCGGTGGCCGCCGACGGCGCGTTGTACGCGCTGCGCTCCGACGCCTACTGGATCGACGCGGGCACACCCGCTTCGTACCTGCAGGCCAACATCGATCTCATCTCGGGCCGCCGGGAGGTCACCCTGGATGCGCTGAGCCCCGAGGCGGTGGTATCACCCGAAGCCGACGTCGCCGGCAGCGTCGTCATGGAGCGAGCCGTCGTCGCGGCGGGCGCCCGCCTGCGGGGCTCGGTCGTGCTGCCGGGTGGGAGGATCGCCGCCGGTGCCGTCGTGTGCTGCTCCGTCGTCGGCTACGACGCGGTCGTGGGCCCGGGGGCGCGCCTGGCCGGCTTCACGCTGCTGGGCGACGGCGAGACCGTGGCGGCCGGGGAGTCTCTGCGCGGCGCTCACCGCTAGGGGCGGCCCGGGGCGGCGGGCTCAGCGGAACAGGTCCTCACCGGCGGCGCGCGGCAGGTCCCGCAGCGCCCTGCCGTCCCCGAACCAGGCGCGCGGGGCGCCGCGGACGACCGCTGCGGGGATGCCGCGGTCCTTGCCCATCACCAGTTCGGCGGCGGCGGCCAACTCGTCGGCGATCGCCACCTCGGTGACCTGGAGCCGGCGGCCGCCGGCATCGGCGGTGCCGCGCAGGTCCAGCACTGCCAAGACCCCGGCACAGCCGATGGCGACGTCGGTCAGGCCGCGCCGCCACGGGCGGCCGAAGGTGTCGGAGATGACGACGCCCACCGGCGGCCCACCCGCGGCGGCGATGCCGTCGCGGATCCGCTGCGCCGACCGGTCGGGGTCACGGGGCAGCAGCGCCGCCTGGCCGTCGGGCACGTTGGAGAAGTCCACACCGGCGTTGGCGCACACGAACCCGTGCGGGGTCTCGGCGATGATGAGTTCCCCCCGACGGCGCAGCACGCGGACCGCCTCGCGCTCGACGACCCGCCTGCGGGCAGCGGTGTCGCCGTGGTCCACCTCCACGAGGCGCCCTTCGGCCTTCGAAACGATCTTCTGGGTCACCACCACGATGTCGCGGTCCTGCAGGTCGCCGGCGCCGGCGATCAGGGCGCCTAGGTCGTCGCCGGGCCGAACCTCGCCGACGCCACCGATCCCGGAGATCGTCAGCGTGTTCTCGCCGGTGGGCATGGTCGGTGTCAACCGCTGGGGACGGCCGCCCGGGCGACCGCCGACACCGCCGCCTGTGCCAGCGCCGCGGCCTCCGCCGGCGTGTGCATGATCGACGGCGCCACGATGCAGCGCACCCCCTCGCTCGCCACTGCCGGCGCCAGGGAGGCGTCGGCCTCGTCGATGATGAGGGTCCCCGCCACCGGGGCGTACAGGCGGGCCACCCCGACGACCGACGAGTCGTGACCGAGTTCGGACATGAGCCGGCCGGCGGGCCCCCGCAGCGCGGCGCCCGCCACGATCGGCGAGACCGCCACCGTCTGCTCCCGTCGTTGCACCACGGCGCGTCGCACCCCCCCCACGGCCAGCAGCGGCCCGATGGACACGATCGGGTTGGACGGAGCGATGATCACCGCTGCCGCGCCGGCGATGGCATCGAGGACGCCCGGCGCCGGCCGGGCCCCCTCCGCGCCGGCGAACCGCACCGAGTGGACCGCGACCGCGTGGCGCAGGCGGACGAAGTACTCCTGGAAGCCGATCTCGGTGTGGGCGCCGGGGGGCGCGGCGGAGTCGTCGTCGATCGTGACGCGCGTCCGCAGGGGGTCGTCGGTCACCGGCAGGAGTCGCACCTCGACCCCCCAGCGGGCGGCCAATTCCTCGGTGACGGCCGACAGGGGGGCGCCCTCGGCGAGCCGCTGCGTGCGGTACAGGTGGGTCCCCAGGTCGCGGTCGCCGAGCCCGAACCAACTCGGGCCGCCGAGGCGGCGCAGCGCCTCCAGGGCACGCCACGACTCATCCCGCAGCCCCCAACCGGTGTCGGGGTTCAACTCGCCGGCAAGGCAGTACGTGATGGTGTCCAGGTCGGGGCTGATGTGCAGGCCGCCGAGCACGAGGTCGTCGCCGCAGTTCACGACCGCTGTCACCGCGCGCGCATCGACGACGCGGACCAGACCCTCGAGAAGTCGGGCCGCACCGAATCCCCCGGCCAGGACTGCCACTCGCGGGGCCGGCCTCTCTCGTGGCGGCATGGCCCTCCTGTCCGATGCGCCGGGGATACCCTCGCACGATAGTGGAACCGCCGGACGCCACCGCTGAGCCGACCGAGCGCCTAGGCAGGATCGGTCCGCCGGTTCGCGCCATCGTGGTCGCCCACGATCCCGGGGATACCTTCGACGAGACGCTGCAGTCGCTGCGGGACCAGGACTACGCCGCGCTGTCGGTCACGGTGGTGGACGTCTCGGGTGACGGCGAGGCCGCCGAGGGCGCTCCCTCGGAGATGGCCGCCAGGGTGGCGGCGGTGATGCCCGACGCCACCGTCATGGCCGTGCCGGGCAACCCCGGTTTCGGCCCTGCGGTCAACGCTGCCGCTCGCATGCTCGCCGGCAAGGGCCGGGCCGGCGACCCGGACCCGGCGGAGGGGCCCGCGCCGGGCCTCGCCGGGCAGGCCGCCGGGTCGGGCGACACCGCGTTCCTGCTGATCTGTCACGACGACGTGGCGCCGGCGCCGGACGCGGTCACGCGTCTGGTGGACGAAGCGGTGCGCCGGGAGGCCGCCGTGGCAGGCCCGAAGCTCGTGGACTGGGACAACTCCGGGTTCTTGCAGTGCGTGGGTCTCTCGTCGGATCGTATGGGGGTTCCGGTGCCGCTGGTCACCGCCGGCGAGTACGACCAGGGGCAGCACGATGCGGTCGCCGACGTGCTCGCCGTGCCCAGCGCCTGCATGCTCGTCCGGTCCGGGGTGTTCGAACGGCTCGGCGGCTTCGACGACGCCATGACCTTCTACGGCGAGGATCTGGACCTGTGCCGCCGGGCAGGTCTGGACGGCGGGACGGTTCTGGTGGTGCCCGAGGCGAGCGTCCGCCATCTGGGGCGCCTGCCGGCGCGCCGACAGCGCCGCGACCACGAGTGGCTCTCCTCGCGGCACCAACTGCGGTCGGTGCTGGTGTGCAGCAGTGCCTCTCGCCTGGCGGCCGAGGTGATGCTGATGCTGGTGCTGTCGGCGGCCGAGGCGGCTCTCGCCGTGCTGACGGGGCACATGCGGCGCGCCGGGGGGCTGGCGGGCGCCTGGCTGTGGAACCTGCTGAGGTTGCCGGAGATCCTCCACAGGCGGCGCCTGACCGCTGCCTCGCCTGCCACCTCGCCCGACTATGACCGCGTCGGACGCCTGACGCACCGCGGGTACGTCTCGCTGGCGCGATTCGCCGCCGGCCTGGTGAGGGGCGACGCGGGGGTCGAGGGCGCCGGCGTGCTCTGGGGGCGCCGCCACCGTCTCCGGGATGTCGCACGCGATGCGTCGATGCAGGCCACGATCGCCGGCTGGACCGCCGTCTTGGCGCTCTTCATCTTCGGGAGCCGGCACCTGCTGACGCGGGGGATACCGATATTCGGCGAGATCGCCTGGCTCGGCGACTCGCCCCGCGATCTGTTCGGCGCCTTCTTCAGCAACTGGCGGGAGGCGGGGTTGGGCTCGTCGGGGCCCGCACCGACCGCCTACGGGATCCTCGGCGTGGCCGGTTCGGTGCTGGGAGGGCAGATGGGCCTGACGCGCACCGTGGCACTGCTGGGCCTCGTGCCGTTCGGCGCCGCCGGGCTCTGGCGCCTGCTGGCCAGGACGGGCAGCCGCCGGGCCCAGATCGTGGGCCTGGTGACCTTCTTCGCCGTGCCGCTGCCGTACAACGCCCTGGCCAACGGGGTCTGGAGCGCACTGGCGATCTACGGAACCCTGCCGTGGATCTGCCTCTGGCTGGTACGGGCCGCCGACCCGCCGAGCGTCTCGGCGACATCCCCAGTGACGGGTTTCTGGCTGGCGACGGTGCTGGTGGGAGTTCTCGTGGCGCTGGTCTGGGCGTTCGTCCCCGCGACGCCCCTGGTGCTGGTGATGCTGGTGGGCGCGCTGGCCGTGGGCGGGCTTCTGGCCGGCTCGAGCGGGCGGTTGCCGCACTTGTTGGGCGCCGCAGCGGGCGGGTTGGTGGCGGGCTGGTTCCTCAACTTCCCGGCAGGGCCCACCTCGCTCCGGGAGGTCTTCAGCGCTTCCGGAGCGCGACCGGACGCCTCAGGCGACCTCACCGTGGCGGAGCTGCTGCGCTTCGCGACCGGCTCGGCAGTCGAGAGCTCGCTGGTCTGGGGGTTGCTGGCCGTGGCGGCACTGGCGCTGGTGCTGGCGCGGGAGGGCAGGTTCGTGTGGGTGGTTCGTGCGTGGTGCCTGGTGGTCGCCTCGGTGCTGGCGGCTCTGGCCGCCGAACACGGCTGGAGCCCCTGGGATCTGCCGCGCCCGGAGGTTCTGCTGGCGCCGGCGGGGTTCGGGTTGGCGCTGGCTGCCGCCTTCGGGGCGGCGGAGACAGTCGGCGGCCCCGGCGCCCGCCGCCGCGGGCGGTGGGTTCCGGTCGGGCTCGGTCTGGCGGCCCTCGTCGTCGGCGGCATCCCCGCGTTGACGCTGACCCTCGACGGTCGCTGGGGCACGCCCCGGGGGGACTTCACGACGCCGCTGGCGACAGTGGAGGAGGAGTCCCGCCTGGGCGCCTTCCGGATTCTCTGGGTCGGCCATCCCGACGTGCTCCCCCTCGGCGGCTGGGAGCTCGACGATCGCCTTGTGTTCGCCACCTCCACAGCGGTGCCGCCCGACGTGGGCCTGCAGTGGCCCGGTTCGCCGCCTCCTGGAGTCGATCGGCTGCGAGATGCCTGGATGTCGGAGGAGACCGACCGCATGGGGGAGCGATTGGCCCCGCTGGGGGTCCGCTACGTGATCGTCATGGAGCGGATCGCCCCGGAACCGTTCGGGGACCTCGCCGAACCGGTGCCACCCTCGGTGCACGCCCGTCTCGGCGCGCAGTTCGACCTCGAGCGCCAGGAGTCCCGCGCCGGCGTGGCGGTGTACCGCAACATCGCCTGGCGCCCGTCGCGGACGCTCCTGGCGGGCACGGGCGAGGTGACCCCCGAGGCGTTCGCGGCCCCACCGAACCTGGCGCTGGGCGACTTCGACCCGCCGGCTGCGGCCCGCGGCGTCCTGGCTCCCGACAGCACCCTCTATCTCGCGGACGCTTCGGGCGACTGGGTGCTCGACGTCGGGGGGACGAGGGTCGATCCCCGACCGGCGCTCGGCTGGGCGCAGAGCTTCCCCACCGGCGCGGGCGGCGAAGCGGCGCTCCGCCATGAGCCGGGCGCGGCCAACGTGACGCGACTCGTCCTCTGGGCGCTCGCGGCGATCCTGGTGCCGCTGTCGTTCCTGCGCCGCAGGTCGCTGAGGTTCCAGAGCGGCGTGGCGCCCGAACCCGTCGGGGACCGCCCCGCACCCGACGACGTGGTCTCGGCGCTGCTGGCCCGGGCACGCCGGGAGCCCTGACGTGCGCTGGCCGGCGATCCTCGCCCTGATGGCCGCCGTGGCGGCCCTGGCGGTCGCCGACTGGGCGGCGCGGACCGCTGTCGAAGACCCGGCCCCGGCCGTTGTGGCGAGCGCCGAGGGGGGCTACTCCGCCGCCGGCGGCGAGACCTGGTTCTGCGTCGGCGGCGTGGGCGGCGCCGGCGGGTCCCGCCAGCAGGTGAGCATCCTGAACACCTCCGGGAGCGAGCTGCGGGGCATGGTGCGCCTGTTCCCGGCGGTGCCGCTGGGCGGCCGGTCCGAGCCGTGGCCCGCGGCTCGAGTCGAACTCGTCGTGGCGCCGTACGCCCAACTCGACATCGACCCTGCGGCAACGGTCATGCAGCTGTCGCCGGAACTGGCGAGTTTCGCAGAGTTGTTCGTGGCCACCGAGGTGCGTCTGGACGGCGCCGGCGGCGTCGTGGGCCACGGCGTCGCGGTGGCGGGCGCCGACGATGCGGGGGCGTGCCTGACCGCCGCGTCGCCGGAGTGGCACTTCGCGGCGGCCAGCACGCGGCGCGACGGGCAGGTGCGGTTGTCGCTGTTGAACCCGTTCTCCGATCACGCGGTCGCCGACATCGGCTTCGCCGCCGACGAGGGCCGCCGCGAACCGGTGGCCTACCAGGGTGTCGTGGTGCCCGCCGGCACGCTGCTGATCCTCGACCTCGGCAGCGAGGTGACCCGGCGGCCGCAGGTCGCGTTCTCGGTCGTGGCCCGCAGCGGCAATCTGCTGGCGTCGGCTCTGCAGACCTTCAACGGCGACCTGGGCCTCTCCGGGGTGTCCCTGCGCGCTGGTTCGCCGCGCCCCCGGGAGCAGTGGCTGTTCCCGCTGGGGGCAGCGGGCGCCGAAGCCGGGGCGGCCAATTCGTTCGTGGTGTACAACCCCGACGTAGCCGAGGCGCGGGTCGACGTGGCGGTCGAGTTGGACGCCGCGCTGCAGGCTCGGGGTGTGCCGCCCTTCGAGCTCACCGTGCCGGCGGGCCAGCGCGTCGAGGTCACCTTCTTCCCGCCGGCCGGCGGGCGGGCGCACCCCGTCTCCGGCGTTGACGTGGTGGCGGCCACGAGCCGCGTCCCGCCGAGCGAGAGGTACTGGGTGAGCGTTCGCTCCTTCAACGGTGTGGCCGTCGTGGCGGAGCGGCTGCGCACCGTCGAGGCCCCTTCGGGGGGCGACGTCTCGCTCCTCGCGGGGCGGGCTGTGGGCGCACGGCGCGGCGTGTTCATGCTTGGAGGCGCCGCGAGCGGCCGGTATGCCGTCTCCATCGTGAATCCTTCCCTGGAGACGATCAGCCGCCTGTCCCTGGAGGCGCTCACCGGCAGCGGCTGGGTGGCGCTGGGGGGACTCGGCGACGTCGAGATCCGGCCCCGCCAGAGGCTGCTGCTGGATCTCTCTAACAGCCTGCCGCCGGGAGCGTCCGCGCTGCGCTTCAGTGCCACCGAGCCGCTCGTGGCGACCCACGCCCGCCCCGGAGGAGCCGGAGCGCTCGGAGCGGTGCCCGAACTGGAGTCCATTTCCGAACTCGAGCGGCTGCTCTTCTAGGCCGCCCGGCTGCATCGGCTCGGTTCGCCCGGCCCGGTCGTTGTGACTAGTTTTCGCAGTCGGGCGCCCCTTGTCCCCGGCCCAGGGTCGCCCTGACGCGCTCGATCGGATCGGAAGGCAGGCCAATGACCGCGTATCCCAAACTCTTCAGCGAATGGCAGATCCGGCACACGACGGTCCCGAACCGCGTCGTCTTCGCGCCGACCTGCCCCACGTGGGTCGCCGATCCCACCGAGGGCATCTTCACCGATCAGGCGGTGGCCTACTACGAGGAGCGCGCCCGATCGGGGCTCGGCATGATCATCATCGGCGGGACGATCATCCATAAGGAGGCGCTGTACTCGGAGTTGAACTTCCCGGGCCTGTGGGACGACGCCCAGGTCGAGGGACTCGCCCGGGTGGCCGAGGCGGTTCAGCGCCACGGCACCCGCCTGGTCACCCAGTTGCTGCACCCCGGACTGCGGGCCATGAACGTCGTCAACAAGGACCCCGCCTACGACCACGACGCCGAGTGGTGGCACGTGGCGCCCAGCCAGGTGCCACCGGGGGAGTATCCCAACGCCCCCATGCCCAAGGAGATCGAGCACCACGAGATCGCCGAGATGATCGAGGCCTACGGCAGCGCCGCGCGGCGGGCCTTCGAGGCCGGCCTCGACGGCGTGGAGTTCCACATGGCGCACGGCTACCTGCCGTGGCAGTTCCTCTCACCGCTGTACAACCACCGCACCGACGACTGGGGCGGCTCGTACGAGAACCGCCTGCGCTTCTCGCTGGAGGCCCTGGCCAGCATCCGCGCCGCGGCCGGTGACGACAAGTTCGTGGGCTACCGCATCAACTCCGCCTCGTTCTGGCCCGGCGACTTGGAGATGGACGACGTCAAGCAGATCGTGACCGACCTCGACGAGCGTTCCGACATCGACTACGTGAACATCTCCGCGGGCGTCCACCACTCGTTCATTCACACCCCGATGACCTATGAGCCCGGCTGGGAGCGCGGCTACACCAAGGCCGTCAAGGAGGTCACGAAAACGCCGGTCCTGTTGGTGGGGCGGATCACCCATCCCGGTGTCGCCGAGGACATCCTGCAGGCCGACGAGGCCGACGCCATCCTGCTGGCCCGCCAACTCTTCGCCGACGAGCACTGGGTGCAGAAGGTCCGGGAGGGTCGCGAGGACGACATCCGCCGCTGCGTGGCCGCCAACTACTGCTGGCGCAGCGTCATTTCCGGCGGGCGCGTGCAGTGCGTCTACAACCCCGTGGTGGGCCGGGAGCGCCAGTGGGGCGAAGGCAGCCTCACGGCGGTCGCCTCGGGGCGCAAGGCGGTCGTCATCGGCGGGGGCCCGGCCGGCCTGGAGTACGCCCGGATCGCCGCCGCCCGCGGCCACGAGGTGGTCGTCGTCGAGCGGGAGGCCGAGACCGGCGGGCACGTGCGCTGGCACGCCCAACTGCCCAAACGCTCCGAGTACGGCCAGATCGCGGTGTGGTTGGCCGCCCAGGCCGCCGGCAACGGCGCCGTCATCCGCACCGGCGAGAACGTGGACGAGGACAACCTCGACGCGCTGTTGGCGGCCGAGGCGCCCGATCACGTGGTGGTGGCCACCGGTTCGCATTACCGGCGCGACGGCTGGCAGGGCCAGACGGCGCAGCCGCTGCCGGGTTGGGAGACCGGCAACTGCGTGAGCTGGGTGGACGTGGCGATGGGCGCAGTGGAGCCGTCGGGCTCGGCGATCGTCATCGACGACCTGCAGGACGCCATGGCGCCGCTCACGGCGGTCAAGCTGGCCAACGCCGGCTGCGATACCCGCCTCGTCACCCGCTGGCCGATGATCGGCATGGAGACGATCCCCGAGGTGTACTACCTGTGGGTGCGCCAGCACCTCTACGAGTCAGGCGTCGAGGTGCTGCCCGATCTCTTCGTGAAGGAGATCAAGGGCGATTCCGTGGAGTTCCTGAACGTCTACGTGAACGACCTCACCACGACGCTCCCCGCCGACTGGATCGTCATGGCCACGGGCCGGCAGTCCGACAACGACCTGTACCACGCGCTGCGCCGCCGCGGCGTCAGCACCGAGATGATCGGCGACGCCATCGCCCCGCGCACCACCTACGAGGCCGTCTACGAGGGGCACCGCCAAGCCCGCAAGCTCTGAGC